>Ga0111181_1022_pt1 | contig 70966 bp, 64 predicted proteins | sample DeeMarSWOR324_28_FD_80236 | JGI IMG/M metagenome (GOLD analysis project Ga0111181, IMG submission 80236) | Gemmatimonas sp. SM23_52
AAGTCGTGCTGCCGCAGCTCATCCCGTCGGGCGGCAGTGGCGAAGGAGGGCGTGGGGATGGGTGATCCGGCGACGAGAGGAATGGCTGTGGGTGTCGAGACGGTGCTTCACACTCGGGTGGCGACGCTGTACAGCAACCTCGTGACGAGGCCGACGGGCCGTGCAGTGCGGGTGGCGATCCAACAGCAGATTCAGGACTGCGGCGGCCCTTGCCTATCGGTCCTCGATTTCTCGCACGTGGGCGTGATCGATTTCAGCTGCGCCGACGAGGTGATCGCCAAGCTGTTGCGGAAGTACCGGCGGCCGGACCGACCCTCTGAGGCCTTCTTCCTGGCACATGGTGTCTCGGAGCATCACAGAGACTTGATCGAGGCGGTCCTCCAGCGCCATAACCTGCTCCTGGTGGCGGTGGAGTCGGGGCGGCCAACGCTGTGGGGCCCAGCCCCGGCGCGGCTGCGTGCGGCGTGGGATTGTCTCAACCGGCTGGGCTGTGCCTTCAGCGCCGAGTTCGCCTCGGCTCGCGGCGTGAGTCCCCATGCGGCCAGTTCCTGGCTGAAGCGCCTGGCGAACTGGCGCGTGGCCGTACGCGAGGCCAGCGGGCGCTTTGCCAGCCTGTCGGCCATCCTCGAGCGCCCTCCGGGCTATCGTAGGGAGGCGGTGGAGATGAGTCCCTATGGCATCGCGGCGGAGAACCGCGCGCCGTATGGCCCGGAGGGCGAGGCGGCCGACCGTGTTGCAGCCGGCGCAGAAGACGTGACCGCCTTCCCACCGGAGTCGGAAGAGATCGATCAACTGCCGGCTTGGTGAACGTCTAGCTGGATGAGCGGGAGTAGTAGTAGTCGAAGTAGTAGCGGTCAGCGCCACGCTGGAGTACGATCTCGTTCAGGACCGCGCCGACGACTCTAGCCCCCACCCTGCGCAGCTGCTGGATCGCCTGCCAGCCCGCGCGCCGATCGGTTTCGCCGGCTTTCACCACGAGCACCGCCCCATCCACCAGCGCGGCCAGCACCGATGCATCGGTGACTGCCAGCACCGGAGGTGTGTCGAACAACACCCAGCGGTATTCCTCGCGCCAGGAGGCGAGCAGTTTGGCCATGGCCTGCGATCCCAACAGCTCAGACGGGTTAGGCGGTCGCTTGCCGGCCGGGAGGAGGTCCAGGGCGGGGCGAACGGCCGGCCTGATGGCCTCGCGTGGGTCGAGTTCGCCAACGAGCAGGTCACTCAGCCCAGGCGAACGCAGCAGGTCGAAGTCCTCATGCAGTGTGCCGCGCCGCAGGTCGGCGTCGACCAGCAGCGTCCTATCGCCGCGGTCTGCCAGCACGGCGGCCAGGTTCGCAACGCTGGTCGATTTCCCTTCGTCTGGGCCGGGGCTGGTGAAGGCCAGACTGCTGAGCGGCCGCTCGCGGGCGGTGGAGAAGGCGATGTTCGTGCGCAGCACCCGGTAAGCCTCGGCGGCGACACCCTCCGGGTCGTGGGCGGCGACCAGCGAGATGCGTCGCTGCCCGTCGCCAGTGATCTTGGGTATCCAGCCGAGCACAGGCACACCGAGGCTCGTCTCCACGTCAGAGGTCGATTTCAGGGAGCGGTCCAGGTACTCGAGGAAGAACGCCGCTCCCAGACCCAGCAACAGGCCGAGCAGACCACCGAAGATGATGTTGATGCGTCGCCCGCCGCTCACGGGCCGTGCCCAAGATGCGGGGTCGAGCACCTCCACGTACGGCGAGATCTCGGCCTCCGCGATCTGCGATTCCTGGTATCTCGACAGGAGATACTTGTACATGTCGGAGTGGATCTCGACCTCGTTCTGCAGGCGCGTCAGCTCGCTCTCAACGGCCGGGAGCTGACGCAGCTCCGCCTGCAGGTTGGAGAGCCTCCCGGTCAGGGCGCCGATGCGCGTGTCGAGTGCGACTGCCGCGTTCTCGGCCGCCGCCACCAGCTGGTCTTGCGTTTCGCTGATGCGCTGGTCGAGAGCCATGATGACGGGATGGGAGGGATCCTTGCCAAGTGGGCCCAGCTGGCTGGAGCGTTCCTCCAGCAGCTCCAGGAGCTGGTCGTAGTAGAACTGAACGGTCCGGTTGACCTCCTCTGTTGAGAGCACGACGAACTGCTGGACATCCCCCGGGCGCAGCCCCACCGAGCCGATTCGATCGACCAGGCTCGTGTACAGACTCTTCTCAATCAGCAGTTGCTCGATCTCGGTCTGGAGCGTCGCTACCCGCTGCATCACGCGACTCTCTTCGACCGTCAGGCTGATGAGGCCCCGGCGACCCTTGTAATCCTGGACGGCCTGGAGGGCCTCCCGAAGTTGGCGGCCGGACTCATCCAGCTGATCCCGGATGAAGCGGGTGCGTCCCCTTGCCCACTGGCGCACACGCCGCACGCCGAGGTCCCGCAGCGCGGCGGCAACCGCGTTGAGGGTTCTCGGCACCAGACGTTGATCCGGGCCTGAGTAAGTCACATCGATCAGGTTGGTCTCGGGTCGGGTGCTGGCGGCCAGGCCACCTGTGACCACAGCCTCGGCGGCGAGCTGCGAGATCACGTGCACTCTGTAGTCGCCGGGCTCGATCTGCGGTCGCACGACGAGGGAGCCCGCCGTGAACTCGATCGGTTCTCCGACTTGGCCGCGCACTGCCGGTGCGCCTGATCCCGGCTCGATGAAGACGCTGCCGTCGCTGCCCACGCGGATGCGGTAATCCCCGCTAGGCGCCTCGCGGTCGATCCGGACACCTGAGAGCAGAAGGTCGCGGGAGATATCTGGGGACCGAGCACGGAGCTGCAGGGTGTCGGCGACGTACTGGGCGACCGCCTGGGTTGTCAGTTGTTGGACTTCCGACTCTACCGGATCGGTCCAGAGCATGTTCGGCGTGACGTCGATATCGCCCAACTGGCCCATGCGGCCCCGTGGGTCTCCCACCTGCAGCGTGAGTGTGGCGCGGTAGAGCCGCGGTCGGCGCGACGCGGCCCACGTGGCAGCCAGGAGTGCCACCAGCGCGGTCAGCAGGATCAGCCAGGCTCGCCGGCGCACGACACGCCAGTAATCCTCCAAGTGGGTGCGCTCGTAGCGGCCCAACGCCTCGCCTGCTTGGCTTGTGCTGGAAGGTTCCACCGCTCGATCCTAGCGTTCGCCCCGCCGCCCCACGCCGGCTCCGGATAAGCGGTTTCCCGGTGGCGCGAAGGATCTTTCCACCGGCCTCAGGATAACGCGCTTCCTATTTGAGCGCAACAGTATGCACCTGCCAAGTTGGCGGTCCCAGCACGTTGACCCGCTCAGCGCTGCCCAGTACATTGACGAGGCAATCAGCCAACGATGTCGGCGGGGCTCTATCGGGGAGGTCGGCAATGGCGGCGACGTCGACGTGGGACAAGATCGAGGCGGTCATCGAGGAGATCCGCCCGGCGATCCGGGCGGACGGGGGTGATGTCGAGCTGGTCAGTTTCGACCCTGAGGAAGGTCGTGTCGAGCTACGCCTCGTTGGCGCCTGCCACAGCTGCCCGTACTCGTTGTTGACCTTGAAAGGGGGCATTGAGCACCGGCTGCGTAGTCAGCTGCCGGAGGTGAAGTCGGTCGTTGCGGTCTGAGCGCAGTGCGAGACCGGACGCCGCCGGCACCGGGTGTCCCTGTGCCGGTTTTTTGTTCCCTTTCATATCGGTGCAGTGTAGAGTCGCAGGATGACGGGCGGTGTTGCGATGAGAACCTCAGACCCGGGGTGGCGATAGATGGTGGAAGGACGTGACTTGCTGGAAGCGATTGTGGAGGCGCTCAGATCGGTTGTGCACCCGCGGTCGGGCCAGGACCTTGTGACCTCCGGCTCGGTTACGGAGCTCAAGCTCGACACTCCGGGCCGAGTCAGCTTCGTCGTCGTAACCCAGCCGGACGACCCAAGCGAGATCGTTGACATGGCCCGCAAGGCGGCGGAGTCGGTGCGGGGCGTCGAGTCGGTGCGAGTCGAGGTGCGCCGGCAGGGTGCGCGGCCCGGGACGGCACGTCCGCTTCCGGTGGTGGGCCAGGGCACTACGGCAGGGGAAGGCTCGGAGCGGCCCGCGAGTCCGCCGCCTGGTAGCGCACCGCCGCAGCCGCAGGCGGTGCCAGGGGTGCGACACGTTGTCGCGATCAGTTCGGGCAAGGGTGGCGTGGGAAAGTCCACGGTCGCGACCAACTTAGCGGCGGCACTCGCCGAGCGAGGCTATAAGGTCGGGCTCATGGATGCCGACGTCTACGGCCCGGATGTCCCCATGATGTTCGGCGTGTACAGCCGGCCGCGTGTGACTCCGGATGAGCGCGTGCTCCCACTGGAGGCCTACGGCGTGAAGCTGATGAGCATCGGCTTCCTGCTGGACGCGGACACACCGGCGATCTGGCGCGGTCCAATCGTCATGGGAATCATCCGTCAATTCCTTCAGCAGGTGGAGTGGGGAGAGCTGGATTATCTCTTGGTGGACATGCCGCCAGGGACTGGCGACGCTCAGCTCTCGTTGGTTCAGCTGGCCAAGGTGGACGGCGCGCTCATGGTCACCACGCCACAGGCGCTGGCAACCGCTGATGTCCTGAAAGGGATCAAGATGTTCGAGCGTGTCGAGGTGCGGGTGCTGGGAGTCATCGAGAACATGAGCGGCTTCATCTGCCCGCGCTGCGGTCAGCGCACCGAGGTGTTCGGCAGCGGGGGAGGTCGGAAACTGGCGGCGACCGCCGGGGTGCCGTTCCTCGGCGAAGTGCCCCTGGGTGAGGCCGTCGTGGCTGCCAGTGATACCGGTTCACCCACCGTGATCGCTGCGCCCGACTCGCCGGAGGGCAAGGCGTTCCTGCAACTGGCGGACAAGCTGGCCGCGGTGTTGGAAGCTGCCGGCGCCGAGGCGCCGAGGTCTTGAAGCCTGGCCTCGTGGCCGGCGCCTGACGTCGGGGCATCAACGATGCCAGTCGTCACTTTCCTCAGCGACTTCGGGACGGGGGATGGCTTCGTGGCCGCGATGAAGGGCGTGGTGCTCGGCATCGCGCCTGACGCGCGGCTCGTGGATGTCGCGCACGACATCGCACCGGGAGATGTCGAAGCCGGCGCATGGGTGCTGTCGCAGTACTGGAATCTGTACCCGCCGGGCACGGTGCACGTGGCCGTGATCGATCCGGGCGTTGGCGGTGCCCGCAGGGCGATCGCGTTGGCTGCAGACGAGCGCTGCGTTGTGGCGCCCGACAACGGCCTGGTCACGTACATCGTTCGGGCCGCAGCCCGGTGGAAGTGTGTGGAGCTCGCCGAGCCGCGCTTCATGCGTCCCGCGCCGTCGGCAACCTTCCATGGGCGTGACATCTTCGCGCCGGTGGCAGCGCACCTAGCCTGCGGGGTCGACTTCCAGCGGTTCGGAGCAGTGCTGGACAGACCCTCGCTGTTGGACATCCAACCGCCGGTGAAGTCGGCGGGTGAGATTTGCGGCCGGATCGCCCACGTCGACCGATTCGGTAACCTGATCACGGACATTCCCGCCGATTGGGTTGATGAGTCCTGGCGCCTCACGGTTGCGGGGCAGGCTGTGGGCGGCTTACGGCACACCTATTCAGACGTGCATCGCGGAGAACTCGTGGCCGTGATCGGATCGATGGGTACGCTGGAGATCGCGGCCAGGGAAGCGTCGGCGGCGGAAGCACTCGGGGTCGCCAGAGGCGACCCCGTCACAGCCACACGTCGATCTTCATCGCGCTGAGCTAGAGGCGGGCGATCTCGATGCTTCCCAGTACGCCGCTCACTGACAAAGTCAGGCGGTGGGCGGCCGTACCCCAGTTGCGGCTCACCCAGACCCCACCGTCCTGCTTGATGAAGCCTGGCGCGTCGAACGACATGAGGAAGGTGCTCTTCTCGATCTGCACACCGAGCTCGGCGGGGACGCGGATCTCTATTCCGCCGAGCCCCACGTTGATGCTTCCGGTGGCGTCGTAGTCCCACCTGCCTGAGAAATCGAGCTCGATCTCGCCAATGCCGCCGCTGATGCTCATCCTGCGGCAGCCGGAGTTGCCCAGCCTGTCGACCTTGAGCGCGGCCGCGCCCGCCTTGAACACGCAGGTCTCTGCCGACTCGCGATTGGGCTCGCTGAAGCCGATATGCGTATCACTGGCGCCGGTCTCCAGGGTCAGCCGCTGCAAGCGGAGCCCGCCCAGATCGAGCTGCGCCTCGACAGCGCCCATCTTCATGCTCAGGGCCACGGGAGCAGCCCCTGAGAGTTGCAGCTGGAGATGACCGGCCTCGTAGTCGTAGTCCTTGATGTCCTGAAGGTCGAGGTCGTGTTCGCCCTCGATATCGATGATCAGGCTCCCGCGGGCCCCGGACTCCAGGTAGTTGGTGCTCAGCCTGAAAGCATCTTCATCGTACCGTGAGTCGAGACGGTAGAGCAGGTGGTCTGGTCCCCGACTCAGCTCGAAACGCCCCACGGCGTACTCGACTCTCACGTCCAGGAACTCCTGGCCGCGAAGCTGGCGACTCTTCGCTACGGTCTTCCAGCTTTGGGCAGTGGCTTGGGTAGCCAGACCGCCCACCAGCACGCCGGCGAGCGCGACCGCCGCAGCTGTGCTAGACCTCATCGCTCTCCTCCCCAGCGCGGCGCTGCGCCTGTGCACGGCGCTCGATCGGCCTGAGCTCCTCGACCAGCGTATCCACGGGCAGCTCGGGGATCTGGTGTGGTCGGGCGTACTTGCGCTGGGTCCCTGCCCGCGAGAGCAGGGCACCACCCACGCCGGCCGTCGACGCTACCCAGGTGAGGATCCACGCGGACGCGATCAACAGATCGTGCGCCCAGCCCAGCAGCGGATACACCATCTCGGTGATGGCCGCCACCGCGAAGAGCGCGAGCAACACAGCCAGGCCATTCAGAACGTAGTAGTAAGAGTTCGATCGGCGCAGGCGCGCCGCCCACGAGGGGAACCGGTGCTGAGTCAGGTTTTCCCCGGCCGCGTGCGCCACCGCCAGATACCCCAGGAGCGCTAGCAGCACGGAACCCACCACGTAGAAGGGGATCGCGATGGCTGTGATGATGAGAACGGCCATCACCAGCCCGATCGGGACGAAGAGGACCTCAGCCGCCAGCCCCGCCAGAAACGAGCGGCCGAAGCTGTACGACACAGTGTCACTCACGACCTCCAGATGCCCGCGGAAGAAATAGACTACCAGGGCCCCCAGGAACGCGAAGAGCAAGTACATGGCGACCGTCTGGGCCAAGGATCCGAGACCGCCGAGCACGCGGCTGACCGGCGAGGGTCCCTCGCGAGCGATGCGGATACGGTGGCTGACCGACGGGACGACGATGGGTGTGATGTGGGACACATCGCGCAAACGGCCCAGGATTGTGCCACCCTGATTCTGCACGCTGGCATTGACGGCGACGACGTCCCCCTCGATCCGGGCCGTCGGCGTGATGATCAGCGACCCCTCCGCCACGACCACGTTGCCCGCCACTGTGCCGGCGATCACACCGTCCGACTGTACCAGGACCAGCCGGTGGTCGAGCTCGGCACCCTCCGGAAGCACGTACTCGTCGGCGTCGATCACGATGCGGACCGGGCCCTCGAGATCGCCGTTCAGCACGCGCACGAGCTCTGGCGCGAGGCCGATGCGGCGTAGGCCACGTGCCAGGCCCTCGACCTCGCTGAGTTCGACGACTAGTCCGCCGGAGACGAGCTCGCTGAGCGTGGTCTCGGATAGTTCCTGAGCAGCGACTTCCAGCGCCGCCGCGGTCGCACGCGCCGCCGCTGCCTCGCTGGCCGCTTCGGCGACCTCGCTGGCGAACTCCGCTGTCGCTGCTGTCCTAGGCCCGGCGGCGGGGACAGCCAGTAACGGTCCCACGGCCCCGCGGATCGCCGCGGCCGCGCGCGCCTCAGGCGTCGCGGTCTCAGCGCGGGCGAAATCCGGCCAGGCCAGGGCGAGCTCGCCTTGCCCGGCCTCACGCAGCAGCTCACGCCACGCCGATTCGAGCCGGCCGCCTGGGATGTAGCGGCCCACCTCGTTGCCGTCGATCAGGACGTTTCCGTCCGACAGCCGAATGCGCAGGGTGCGCCCGCTGGCGAGTTCGAGCTCGAGGCTCGTCTCGTCTCCGCTCAGCACGATGGATGTCTGAAGGACCTCACCGGCCGCCTGAGTCGCCTGGCCGGCCAACGGACTCGGCAGGAGCCCGGTCACGAGGAGCACCACGGCAAGGCGCATGTGCTTAAGCATGTGCGTTAACCCTCGGTGGTTGATACCCGGTCACGCGGTAGAGTGTCCAGATCGCGAGCCCGGACAGCACCGCGATCAGGGCCGCGGCGACGACCACGCCGGGCCCCGGAACCGTCTCGACAACTGTTGCCCACAAGTCGGCGACCCCACTCAGCTGGAGGATCGCTCCGAGCTTGATGACTGCTGCCAGCAGCAGCTCTCTTGCCTGGTTCAGGAGACGGGCGAACAGGAGACGCGCCGGAACGTTGACCTGGCTCTGAAGCCAGACGGCGCCCCCGACCACGGCCACGGTCCACACGGCGGCAGCGCCCACGGCGACCGGGCGCAGGCCGCGGACCAGCCTGGGCAGCCAGCCCGCGACTGCCGTCTTGGCCCCGACCGGCAGGCGCACACGCGCCATGACGCGGTCGTCGAAGGCCGGGGACGGCTCCGCGACCTGCAGCGACGCGAGGGCCCGGAACAGCCGCCGCCACTCGGCCTGCCGCGCCTGGCAGGCCGCGCAAGCCCGGACGTGGCTGTCCAGCGCCTGGAGCTCCTGGGCTTCGGCCTCGCCGGCCGCCCAGAGCTCTAGGGCCAACTCAGAGAGATGTCCCTCGGAAATCCAGTTTGACATATCTACCTGCCCGCTGTCCTCCACTACGCAGGGTCCCGCCTCCAGGTTTCAGCCCTCCACCTGCCGCTCCTCCCGTAGGTGGGCCAGCGCCTCCCGCAGCTCCGCCCGGGCCCGGTGGAGGAAGGTCTTCACCGTGCCTACGGGGATCTCCATGATCTCGGCGATCTCCTCGTAGGGCCGGCTCTCCACGTGGCGCAGGATAACGGCGGTCCGGTACTCCGGCCGCAGCTGCGTGATCGCCTGCTCGATCTCGGCGCCTAACTCCAGGGCCATGATCTCCTGCTCTGGCGACTCATCCCGAGCCTCCAGTACGATGCGGGTCTCCTCCTCGCGCTCGGCGTTTACGGCGTGGGGTGACCCGTGGATCGAGACGGTGGCGAGTCGCGCCCGGCGCAAGTGGTCGATGGCATGGTTGTTTGCGATCTTGAAGAGCCAGGAGGAGAACCGGTAGCGGGGGTTGTAACTGTCGAGATTGTTGAAGGCCTTGACAAACGACTCCTGGGCCAGGTCCTCCGCCAGCTCCCGGTCGCCGATCATCCTGTAGATAAGGGAGAACACCGGTCGCCGGAAGCGCTCGAGTAACTCCCGGTAGGCCGCCTCATCGCCCTTCAGGGCGCGCTCGACCAGCTGTCTGTCGTCGACCGGCTCAGCACCTGCCGACTGCTGAGAGCTCCTGGGCACGCTCGCCCTGGGATCGGGTGGGCGCTCCCGCTTCACCGGCTTGCCAGGGACAACCCGCCCCGGTAGCTTCGCCGCGCATAATGACCACCTGCCCGAGGGATGGGTTCACCCCGTTGCAGAAACTCGCGCCGAGGGAGCGCGCCCAGGCGGTCCGCGAGATGTTCTCGGCGCTCGCGCCGTGCTACGATCTGCTCAATCATCTTCTCAGCCTCAATACCGACCGCTCCTGGCGCCGTAGCGCCGTTGATCGCCTGGGCTGGGAAGCCCGGCCAGACGGCCTCTACCTGGACCTCTGCGCCGGGACGTACGATCTGGCGATCGAGCTCTGCCGCCGCCCGGGTTTCAACGGTCGTGTCGTCGCGCTCGACTTCTCGCTGGCGATGCTGCGCGAGGGAACGCCCAAGATCGCTCGGCGCCCGGTGAGTCCCCTGTGCGGGGACGCGCTGAGCATCCCCCTCGCCGCGGGGAGCTTGGACGGTGCGATGGTCGCTTTCGGCGTCCGCAACCTGGCTGACATCGATGCCGGTCTCCGCGAGCTCAAGCGGGTACTGCGGCCTGGCGCGCGGCTCGTGATCCTCGACTTCGCCATGCCGACGCGCCAACCGCTGCGCTCGATCTACCGCGCCTACTTCACCCGCCTCGTGCCTGTCGTCGGGCGGCTGATCTCAAAACATAGCTACGCTTACACTTACCTACCAGAGTCCGTACGGGTCTTTGCCAGGCCGGGCGAGCTCCAGTCGTGTCTGCAGGCGGCGGGATACCGTGATCTGGGCTGCGCAGGGTTGACTGGCGGCATCGCCTGCCTCTGCTGGGGCACACGGGCTGAGGGGCGGTGACGGCGGCCCCGCTGAGAAGCGACTTGACGGGAGGCGACTGACAAGCCAAACTGTTGTCTGCGTGGCTCTTACCTACTCCCCCCCTGGTACTGCCGGCCTGAGAGAGATCCAGTCATACTGGAGGTAGCAGTGGCCGAGTCTTCAAGTCGGAAGGCCGTCGACCTCCATCGCCTGCTGTTCGCTGTTGTCGGCGGTGTCCTGTTGGTCACTATCGTCGCGTTCGCTCTGCTTGCCTGGAACTCGGCGGAGGTCGTGACTGAGCCCGCCCTCGACCGGCAGCTGAGTGAGCGGAGCAGTTCGGCCGTCTCGGTTATCGAGAGCGCGGTCGAGAGTGCGGTCACCGATGTAGAGTTGCTTGCGTTGGCACCGGCGGTCGCTGAGGTCGCCGTCGGAGGCGCCGTGCGGGCACGCCAGCTGGGGCTGGACCGGATCTCGATCGAGGAGGCGGAGCGGCGCTTGGCGGGAGTCGGTGCCCTGCAGGTGAGTCCGGAGGTGAACCGCTATCTCGAGCGAGTTGTCGAGCGCTCGTTGTTCGCCGAGGTTCTGGTCACCGACCGCAATGGGTTCGTGGTCGCGACCAGTGGGCCGAGCTCGAACTTTGTACGTCGCGACGAAGTGTGGTGGCAGGACGCGTTCGCTGGCCGCACGAATATCTCCGAGGTGGATATCGCCGAATCGACTGGCTTCATCTCGATATCGGTCGGGCTGCCGGTGCGGGCTCCGGAGGGGACGATAGAGGGCGTGCTCAAGGCGGTGCTGGATCTGCGGCGTCTTCGGCCGGCCATCGCTGAGCTGGCTGGCGGCTGGGGCTATGTGCAGGTCGTCGATGAGCGCGGCTTCATCATCGTCGACCGGCACGTCGAGCATGTGATCGCCCCACATCCGGATCTCCCTGCGCTGGCGCCTGGGCGGCTGATCCGAGCGAGGGCCCCCGATGGGCAGCCTCAGGTCGGCATGGCCCGGCCAGCCCTGGGCGGCAGGTGGACGGTCGTCTACTGGGTGGCAGAGGACCAGGCGTATGACCTGCTGCGCGCGGCACGCCGGGCGATCGTCTGGGGCGTGCTCATCGCCCTGCTGATCGCCTTCGTCGGCATCGTGGTAGTGGGCAGCTGGGTCTCGCGCGAGATCGGCCGGCCGGTCAAGATGGTCGCTGCGGCGGCCGACCGCGTTGGGGGCGGCGACCTGCGAGTCATAGTGGAGAAGGTCGGGAAAGGTGAGGTGGTCAAGCTCTGCGTCGCCGTACAACAGATGGTCGACCGTCTCAGGGAGCTGGTGGGATCGATCCGTGAGGCGAGCTTCCACACGCAGTCGCGGAGTCAGGAGATTGCCGGCGCCGTGAACCAGCTCTCCTCCGGTGCCGAAGAGATGACGAGCACACTGGCACGCCTCACTGGTGAGGCGTCGCGTCACTCCGATACCATACAGGAGATCAACGCGCAAATGGAGGCGTTGGGGGCCGCTGCACGCGACCTGGCTCAGGGCGCTGAGACGGCTACGGAACGTAGTCGGCAGCTGCGCGGCGTCGCCGAGAATAGTCGCGAGCTGCTGCGGGACGGCCACGCCCAGGTCGAGCAGATGGCGTTTCGCTCTGACCTCGCCACCTCGCGGCTCATCGAGTTCATGGACGCCTCACGTCAGTTCGGCGAGTTCGTCGATCTTATCCAGGGCTTCGCGCGACGCACCAACCTGCTGGCACTGAACGCGGCGATCGAGGCGGCGCGAGCTGGGGGGGAATCGCGAGGCTTCGCCGTGCTGGCCGATGAGATCCGCAAGTTGGCCAACCAGGCCGGCGAGGCGGCGGATCGCGCTCTGCAGACGACCGACCCGGTCCTGGGTCAACTGGAGGGGGCGCGGCAAGCCATCGAGGAGACCCGGGTGGCGACGCAGGCGATCGGCTCGGTCGTGCAGTCGATGGACGAGAGCTTCGATCGGGTGACACGCGCCATGAGCGAGGCTGAGAGCTGGGCCGACCGTGTGGCCGAGGTGAGCGCCGATGTGGATGCTAGCGTTGGCAGCACGGCCGAGCGGCTGAACGCGGTGGCGTCTGGCTATACGGATTTCGCGGCTGCCATGGAAGAGCTGGCCGCCGGCATGGAGGAGCAGAACGCATCCACCGAGGAGATCGCCGCTGCGGTGAATGCACTCAACACGTCAGCCTGGGAGCTGGCGGGCTTGGCCGACGTATTCACCGTCGACAAGCGCGGAGGCCGGAAGTCGTCCAGGCCGCCGCCGGCTGAGACCCCGACCAGCGACACCGACGAGGCCTGGCGGGAGTACGCGCGTCGGCGTCGTCAGGCGCCGGCCCGGCCGCCCTACGCTCGCGCACTTGCTTGGGGCACGGTCGTGGCTCTGGTCGGCTGTGTGCTGACAGGCTTCCTGCGGATCTGGATCTGGATCCTCGCCCTGGAGCCTATCGCCCTGGGCGTCGTCATCGGTGAGGCGGCAGCGGTACCCTCCTCGGTGCGCCGCCACCGTCCCCCAGCTTGGAGCTACGCGTACGTTTTCGGTCTGGCTTGCCTCGCCTACGTTCTGGTTCACGTCATCTTCTGGCTTGCCAGCTCCGGCTTCATGCCCTCGCAGTCGCTTCCTGGTTTCCTGCGCTCCGCGCCGTCCGCCACAGCCACACCGTTCTTTCAGAGCGTCGATCTGGCACGTCAGATCTCGCTGGCAACGGGGGGAGCGACGGCGCTGAAGTACTGGCTCTGGGCGTTGGAGGGTCTACTCATGGGCGCGGCGGCAGCACTCGCCTACCGCGGCGGCTCCGTGCGCAAGCTCAAGACCTGAGCGGAGCGTGGATCGTCCCGTAGCCCGTCGCGGCGGCGCTGCGGAGCCAAGTCGGAGCAGGTAGTGAACGAGCGGCTGCGAATCGGGCTCATCTCTGATACGCACGGGTTTCTGCGCAACGAGGTCTACACGGCATTCGATGGCGTGGATGAGATCCTGCACGCGGGCGACGTGGGTGACCCGTCCATCCTGTTGGAGCTCGAGGTCATCGCTCCGACCCGAGCGGTCTACGGAAACATTGACGGCTGGGAGTTGCGCGAGCTCCTGCGTCGATCGACACGCGATTAGCCCTGGGATGGAGCTGATGGCGGTACCGGCACGTCGCTAATTCAGCGCTGGCAACCGGGACAGAAGAACGCGGAGCGCCCGGCGAGCACGGTGCGCGCGACAACGCCGCCGCAGCGTGGGCACACTGCGCCGGAGCGACCGTACACCTTCAGGTCGGCTTGGAACCGACCTGCACCGCCCAGTACGTCACGATAGTCGCTGAGTGAAGTGCCGCGGCGCTCGACGGCACTGCGCAATACCGTCCGGATGGCACGGTGTAGGCGCGCGACCTCGCTCTCGTCCAAGCTGTTGGCTGGCCGGCGTGGATCGAGTCGCGCGAGGTAGCAGGCCTCGTTGGCGTAGATATTTCCCAGCCCCGCCACGCGCTCCTGGTCGAGAAGCACGTTCCTGAGCGGTGCCCCGGAGCCGTCGAGCAGTCCGGCGAGCGCGCGGCGGGTGAAGTCCTTTGACAATGGCTCGACCCCCAGACGCGCGTCGAGCTCGGACCAGGCGGCCGGATCCAGAATCCACATGCGGCCAAAGCGGCGGACGTCGTAGAAGCGGAGCACGCCGCCGCCCTGCGGGCCGTACAGCAGCAGGCTCACCGAGAGGTGAGGTGCGGCACGCAGCGCGGAGGGTGGGCTCCAGGTGAAGCGTCCGGTCATGCGGAGCTGGGTGACCCAGCGTGTTCCGTCGTCCAGAATCGCGGCAATCCATTTGGCGCGACGCGCGACGCTCTCCACACGGCGGCCGGTCAGCGCGCATCGGAACGCGGCTGGCGACATCGGCTCGACAGCCTCTTGGCGGTGGACGCGTACGCGGCGGATGCGGCGGCCAGCGATAGCCGCTTGCAGCCCGCGTGCGATAGTCTCGGCTTCTGGAAGCTCCGGCATCCGCTATCGGGAGCGCTCTCGCCTGATCTCCCGGTACCCGATGTCTCGGCGGAAGTACTTGCCTGCGAACTGGATCGCGTCACTGGCCTGCCGGGACTTCTCCGCTGCGTCGGTCACGCTGGCGCCGAGGCCGACCACGTTCAGAACTCGGCCGCCGCTCGTGACTAACACGCCTTCAGGATCGCGGCGCGTGCCGGCGTGGAGCACGATGAGGTCAGGGTCGTGCGCGAGCTCGTCGGGGATGTTTATCGCCTTTCCTTTGGCGTAGGAGCCCGGATAGCCCTGCGAGGCTAGGACGGTGCAGACCGCGGCCCGCCGGCTCCAGCGCAAGCTGGCGGCCTTCAGTGAATCGCCCCGGGCGACCCGCTCGCAGAGCTCGAGTAGCGAGCTCTCCATGAGCGGCAGGATCGCCTGAATCTCGGGGTCACCGAATCGGCAGTTGAACTCGATGACGTAGGGGTCGCCCTCGACAATCATCAGTCCGCAGTAGAGCACGCCGCGGAACGGTCGCTTCTGCTTCTTGAGTTCAGCCAGGGTCGGCATGACGACCCGGTCGAGGATGTTGCCGACCAGCTGCTCGTCGGCGATCGACACCGGCGCGTACGCGCCCATGCCGCCGGTGTTAGGGCCGGTGTCGCCCTCACCTATCGGCTTATGATCCTGTGAGGGGATGAGGGGAATCGCCCTTGCTCCGTCGGTGAGGAAGAGCACCGACAGTTCTTCGCCAGCGAGGCAGTCCTCCACGACGACGGTCGCCCCGGACTCACCGAAACGCTTGTCGACGAGCATCCCGCGGGCTGCCTCCATGGCTTCGTCCACCGTCTGGCAGACGATGGAGCCTTTGCCGGCCGCCAGACCGGAGGCCTTCACTACGATCGGTGCGCCGGATTCACGAATATGGCGCTCGGCCTCCTCGAAGCTCCTAAAGGTCTCGTGAGATGCGGTCGGCACGTTGGCCTTCTGCATGATCGCTTTGGCGAAGGCCTTAGAACCCTCAATCTCCGCTGCAGCTTGCGAGGGGCCGAAGACCCTGAGTCCTCGCTGCTGAAACACGTCGGCGATGCCAGCGACCAGGGGCGCCTCTGGACCGACGACCGTGAGATCGATCTCCCGGGAGTCTGCGAAATCGGCGAGGGCGGCGATCTCCTCGGGCTTGAGCGGCACGGACTCAGCCAATGCTTTGGTGCCGCCGTTTCCGGGGGCGGCGTAGATCTGTGCCTCGGGTTGCTCCTGCTTCAACTTCCAGATGAGCGCGTGTTCGCGCCCTCCTGAACCGACGACCATTATCCTCATGCGATTCGACCGGGTTGCTGTAGATTCATGTTGAACGGCTGGCCGACCGGCTCTAGCCGGCAGGTAGAGCATGATCGAGGTCGTCAATCAGATCCTCGACGTCCTCGATCCCCACAGAGAGTCGCACCAAGCCATCGGTAATGCCCATGCTCTCCCGCTGCTCCCGTGGCACAGCGGCATGGGTCATGACGGCCGGGTGGCTGATGAGACTCTCCACGCCGCCGAGGCTCTCGGCGAGCGTGAAGACGCAGGTCGCACGGCAGAACTGTTCGGCTCGGTCGCGATCGCCAAGCTCGATGGAGATCATCCCACCGAACCCCGTCATCTGCCTGCTCGCCAGTTCGTGCTGAGGGTGAGTGGGCAGTCCGACGTAGAACACCTTGCGGACACGCGGGTCCTCGCTGAGCCACTGGGCGATGCGCCGTCCGTTGCGATCATGCGCGTCCATACGAACGTGCAGGGTCTTCGTCCCGCGCAGGACTAGCCAGCAGTCCATCGGCCCGGGAACCGCTCCCGCCGCCTTCTGCAGGAACCGCAGGCCTTCGACGATCTGCGCATTGGACGTCAGAACCATTCCACCGACGACATCGCTATGTCCGTTCAGGTACTTCGTGCTCGAGTGCACGACGGCGTCCGCGCCCAGTTCAAGCGGTTGCTGGAAGTAAGGCGTCGCGAACGTGTTGTCCACGACCAGCCAGGCACCATGTTCATGAGCGATCTCGGCGGCGGCAGCGATATCGGTTACATGCATGAGAGGATTGGTCGGCGTCTCGATGAAGATCAGCCGCGTCGTATCGCGCAACGCTGCCTCGATTTGATCCGGTGCCCGCGTATCGACGAACGAGAACTCGAGACCTAGGCGCGCGAGGACTTGACGGAACAACCGGTCCGTTCCGCCATACACGTTGGCGCCGCAGATGGCATGGTCGCCCGCCGAGAGCAGCTTGGCCACCGCTTCGATGGCCGCGATCCCGGACGCGAAGGCGGCGCCGTGCTCCGCTCCCTCGAGGGCAGCGACGTTCGCCTCCAGCGCGCTGCGCGTCGGGTTGGCGACGCGGGCGTACTCGTAGCCTCTGTGAACGCCGATCCCCTCCTGAACGAAGGTGGAGGTCTGGTAGATCGGCGTCATGATGGCGCCCGTCGCCGGGTCAGGTCGCTGCCCTGCCCGAATGGCGCGGGTCGCAAAGCGAAGCTCTGTGTCGGGCCTCATCAGCAGGTTCGCCTGGTGTCCTGGCCAGAGTGTGGGTGTTCCATGCAAGCTGCTTCCGGAGAATAGACAGTCTAGTCTCGGGGAGCGGCGGCGTCCAGCGAGGATCAGCTATTGAGAAGGGCGGGGGCACGCCGTTATTTAGGGGTTGGCTGCTCGAGTGGCACGGGAACGACGAGGCGGGTGCAAATCGGGTATGGCATTTCCAGAAACCCTGATCGTTAGCGTCTCAGGGATCCGCGGTCGCGTCGGCGTCGACTTGACGCCCGATCTGGTGGCCCGCTTCGCGGCGGCTTTCGGTACGTTTGTCCAGGAACGGGGGTGGGGGAATCACCTGGCCATCGCCCGGGACTCTCGGCCCAGCGGGCCCGCCTTCGTGAGAGCAGCGACGGCAGGCCTACAGGCAGTGGGGTGCCGGGTGAGCGACTTGGGGCTCGTGCCGACGCCGACGGCGCTGCTGGAGATCCAGGAACGAGCTCTGGCCGGCGGCATCGTGGTGACGGCCAGCCATAACCCCAAGGAATGGAACGCGCTGAAGCTGGCCAGCCCAGAGGGCGCGTTCCTGACGCCAGAGCAGGGAACGGAGTTCCTGACGGCCCTGCGCGCCGGCGAGCTAGCGGTCGCCGTCCGAGGCCAGCCGGATAGGGCGGAGGAGGTCTCGGGGGCGGTGGACCGCCACATCGAGCGCATTCTCGGGCTCGATGTGATCGAGCCATCCCGGATCGCTCGCCGTAAATACCAAGTCGTGCTCGACTGCGCGCGCGGCGCTGGCGGAGTGATCCTGCCAGACCTGCTTGACCGCCTCGGCTGCCGCGTGGTGGGGATCGAGCTGGAGCCCGACGGTCGCTTCAGTCGTGAGCCGGAGCCGATTCCCAGCAACCTGGGGGCGCTTTGCCAGCGGGTCCCTCTGGAAGGTGCCGATCTGGGGATGGCGGTGGACCCGGATGTGGACCGGCTGGCGCTCGTGGACGAGTGTGGTCGAGCGATCGGCGAGGACTTCACGCTGGCTCTGGCGGTGCGGCATGTCCTGGCGCGGCTGCCAGGGCCTGTGGTGGCGAACCTCTCCACCAGTCAGGTTGTCGAAGCGGCCGCCGCTCAAGCCGGCGTCGCGTACCACCAGTCGCCTGTGGGCGAGGCTAACGTGGCGGCCGCGATGCGGGCGGTTGGCGCGGTGGTGGGTGGAGAGGGGAACGGCGGAGTGATCCTCCCGGCGCTGCACTACACCCGGGACGCGCCTCTCGGGGCTGCCCTGATTCTCCAGTTGCTGGCGGACAGCGGGGCCCGGCTGAGTGAGATTGTGGCGGAATATCCACAATTCGTGATCGTCAAGGGCCGGTTTCCCCGCCCTCGTACGGGGCTGGACGAGCTGACGGGCGCGGTCGAAAAGGCCTTTCCGGGCGCGGAGATCGACCAGCGAGACGGGCTTCACCTGCGCTGGCGCGACCGGCGCATGTGGCTGCACTGCCGGCTCTCGGGGACGGAACCAATCTTGCGGATCATTGCCGAGGGACCCCGGGAGAAAGAAGTCAAGGTGCGCCGCTTGGTCGAGCAGGCGGGAGGTCTGCTGGCCGGCGGGAGCGGCTAGTCGTGGGGGCATAGGCGCAGCATGTGTGGGATAGTTGGATACATCGGACCGTCTGAGGCGGCGCCGGTCCTCTTGGAAAGCCTGCGTCGGCTCGAGTACCGGGGCTACGACTCGGCCGGCCTCACCGTGTGTGCGAACGGCCTCCTGCAGACGCGCAAGATGGCCGGCAAGATCGCCGACCTGGTGCAGGCGATCGGCGGCGACCTCCCCAGAGGAACGGTCGGGATCGCCCATACCCGCTGGGCCACCCATGGCGCACCCACCCAGGTCAACGCACACCCGCATCATGACTCCACGGGCGAGATCTCGCTCGTCCACAACGGCATTGTCGAGAATGCCGGCATTCTCCGGCGCAAGCTTGAGGAGTTGGGCCACAGCTTCCGCAGCGAGACGGATTCGGAGGTCTTAGCCCACCTGATCGAACAGGCCTACGAGGACAACCTGGAGGATGCTGTAGCGGCCGCCCTGAGCCAGGTCGAGGGGACCTACGGGATCGCCGTGGTCTCCAGCCGCGACGCGGACAAGCTGGTCGCGGCGCGTAACGGGTCGCCTCTGCTGATTGGGCTGGGCGAAGGCCCGACGTTCTTCGTTGCATCGGACGCTGCGGCGGTCATCGAGCACACGCGCAACGTCGTCTACCTCGATGACGGCGAGCTGGCGGTCCTCGACCGTGAGGGCTACCGGACCTTCGATCTCAAAGGGCGCCCGCTCACCAAAGAAGTGAGCCATGTGTCCTGGGATCTCGGAACAATCGAGCGCGGCGGCTACCCGCACTACATGCTCAAGGAGATCTTCGAGCAGCCGGATTCGGTCCGTGATACGATGCGTGGCCGCCTGCTCGGAGACGAAGGGACAGTTCGCCTCGGTGGTCTTTCTGGCTGTTTGCCTCGCGACGCGATTGAGCGCTACAACCGGATCGTGCTCACCGCCTGTGGCACCTCCTGGCATGCGGCGCTGATCGGCGAATACATGCTGGAGGAGTTCGCCCGCATCCCGGTGGAGACGGAGTACGCCTCGGAGTTCCGCTACCGGAACCCGGTGCTCGACGAGCGCTCGCTGGTCATCGGGATCTCGCAGTCCGGCGAGACCGCTGACACGCTCGCCGCATTGCGGGAAGCGAGCAGCAAAGGCGCGTGTGTAGTGGGCGTTGTGAATGTGGTGGGCTCGACCATCGCGCGGGAGACGGACTGCGGCGTGTACATCCATGCGGGTCCAGAGATCGGAGTGGCCTCGACCAAGGCGTTCACTTCGCAGGTCGTGGCGCTGGCGCTCATCACACTGTACCTGAGCCGCGAGTCCACCGTCAGGCCGGAGCAGCGCCGTGAGGTCGTCGCGGCACTCAAGAAGCTACCGGAGCAGATCTCGGAGATTCTGGCTCGCAATGACGAGATCCGCGGGATGGCTGAGCTGTATCACCTGCACAGGAACTTCCTGTACCTGGGGCGAGGTTACAACTTCCCGGTCGCGTTGGAGGGCGCCCTGAAGCTGAAAGAGATCAGCTATATGCATGCCGAGGGGTACCCTGCAGCCGAGATGAAGCACGGCCCCATCGCGCTGATCGACGAGAACATGCCCGTCGTCTTCATCGCCCCGCGCGGTAGCGTCTACTCCAAGATTCTGTCGAACATCGAGGAGGTAAGAGCGCGGGGCGGCCGGGTGATTGCGATCACCACTGATGGCAACGGCGAGCTGGACAACCTGGCCGCTCACATCATCAAGGTGCCGACCACCATCGAGATGTTGCAGCCGGTGCTCACGGTCGTCCCACTGCAGCTGCTGGCGTACCACATTGCCGTGCTCCGTGGCTGTAACGTTGACCAGCCCCGCAACCTCGCGAAGAGCGTTACGGTGGAATGAGCGAGAGGTTGCGCGCCAGCTAGCTTCCCACCCAACTTCCCCTCCTCATGCGCGTCATTCTGCAGCGTGTGGCGCGGGCAGAAGTCCGCATCGACGGCCGGCAAGTGGGCTCGATCGGGAGAGGTTACCTGCTGCTGGTCGGCTTCCGACCTGGCGACGGCGAGGAGATGCTGCGCTGGATGGTCGAGAAGATACGCGGACTGCGCCTCTTCCCGGATGAGGAGGGGAAGATGAACCTGCCCATCGACGCGGTCGGCGGTGAGCTGTTGGTCGTCTCCCAGTTCACGCTCTACGCCGACGTGCGTAAGGGGCGGCGCCCCTCGTTCGTAGACGCGGCGGATCCACAGGAGGCGGAGCGGCTGTATGACCGCTTCGTCGAGTTGCTCCGTCAGGGGGCGATCCCCGTCGCCACGGGGGTGTTCGGCGCGCGGATGGAAATCGAGCTGGTGAACGACGGACCGGTAACGCTCATCATCGAGAGGGACTAGTCAGTGAGGCCTTCGACGACGCTGCTTCGCTGCATCCTGGTGGTCCTGGCGGTCTCCTCTGTGCCGGCGGCCTGGGCGCAGATCGCTGGGGACCCCAATGCTATCCCCTACCCGGGACCGCCGGCCTGGCAGCAGGCGGCGGTGGCGGCGCTCAACCGCCACTTACCCGCGGACTCTGGCTACTGGGTGCTGGGGCCCCTCGATCTCACGGTTGATCTGCCGGACACGCTGGATCTCGTGCGCACGACCTTGCGGATCGTCGCGCCCCACCCGAGGGGCTCTCGCGGAGTGACGCGGCGGCTCTGGGTCCCCACCGGCGGTGTGGCGCTCGAGGAACTGCAGCCGGCGGACACACTGCCGCATGAGCTGCCCCCAGGCTACCCGGGCCGCTTCCTCAAGGGCAGCATCGTCGGCGAGCGCACTCTTGTTCAGGTGCTGACGGTTCAGGAGCACCGCTGGCTGCTGTGGGCTGTACGGGCAGGGGTCGCCGGGATTCGCGAGCTGGTGAACGGCCCCCTGGCCCGCTACAGCAGGGCCGTGGCAAGCTACGTGGCGGCCATCGACAGCGGCGTTCCCACGTCCGGGCCGCCGCGGGCGATCGAATTCGGCCTGGACCCGTCCTTCGACCTGTACGCGCGGCCGCCCGAACCGATGATCCGCGATCGGCAGGGATACCTGCGCCTGCTGCAGGACAATCGCGCCTTCACTATCGACGAGGTTGTACGGGATGTGTACGCGTTCGTCCCCGGGCCGCTCCTCGTCGACTGGCTCGAGGACCAGGCCGATGCGGTGCTGTATCCGAACAAGGATGGGGAGATTGCGCTCCAGCATCGCTACCGCGACTTCGAGGACTCCGGCGGCCGCTGGTCAGGCTACCCCGTTCTCTCGGCTGGTTCCCTCCCAAACCTGCCCCCGGGTCGCTACGTCTACGCCGTGGATCGCTATGGCGTGATCCGCATCGGCCGTGCCCCGGACGCGGGTGTCGAAGGGAGGGGTGCCGCAGTCAGCGCCGCGCTGCTTGCCCATGGCGAGCCCCTGCGGGCGGCGGGTGAGCTCATGCTGGCTGCCGAAGGGGACGGGCCTCCGCGGGTCGCCCAGCTCGATGTGCGCTCGGAGGAGTACTTTTTCAGCAATCTCGTGCTCACGCTGTACGAGGACGTGGAACAGCGCTCTGACCGTTACGTCGTCGCGCTGGGGCACGTGCTGGCGGCGCTTGAGCTCGCCCGCATTCCGCGGGAGGACATCCTCATCCGCAAGTTCTAGCGATGGCGCAGCGGCTCGAGGAGCACTGAGTCGGCGATGGAGACTCCGCGGCTAATACTCGCGTCTCGTTCTCCGCGTCGGGCCGAGTTGCTGTCGCGGCTCGGCCTGGAGTATGAGGTCCGGGTCCCGCACGTGGACGAATCGTTGTTGCCGGATGAGGGCCCGGGCGAGGCTGCCCAGCGGTTGGCCCAGTTGAAGGCGCTGGCGGCGTTGGACGACGACGATGCGCTGGCAATCGGCTGTGACACGCTGGTCGTTCATCGCGGTGACATACTGGGTAAGCCCCTACACTGGGACGAAGCCGTGGAAATGGTGTGCGGGCTCCAGGGCAATGAGCATAGGGTGTACACGGGCGTCGCGCTGGCCGCGCCGGGCCGTGTGGAGACCGCGGTCGAGGTGACCCGCGTCTGGTTCCGCTCGCTTGACCCCCGAGAATGCGAGGAATACGTTGCGACCGGCGAGCCGATGGACAAGGCCGGAGCCTACGGGATTCAGGGCTTCGGCGCGGCAATCGTCGAGCGCATCGAGGGCGACTATTTCAACGTGATGGGCCTGCCGATCCAGCGGCTGCTGGAGTTGTTTCGCCGTTTCGGCTGGCGATATGCCTTCGGTCGGCTGGTGCAGCTAGGCGCCAAGCCGCCTTACCCCTGACAGTGGCGATCGAGATCCCACGTGCGGTCCGCTGGCACGATGGTGCCGTGCGCATCATCGATCAGACGCTTCTCCCCAGCGAGTACAGAGAGATCGACCTCCTGCAGGTCGAGGACGTGGTCGAGGCCATACGGAACCTCCGGGTACGCGGCGCCCCGGCGATCGGGATCGCCGCGGCCCTGGGTCTCGCAGCCTCGCTCAAGCCTGGCCTCGGTCTGCCACCTGCCGAGTTCAGGACCCGGGTGCTCGAATACGCGCAGCGTATTCGCGAGACCCGGCCGACTGCCGCGAATCTCGCCTGGGCGCTGAAGCGGTTACTCGCGATCGCGGAGAGCCGGGAAGGCGCGTCAAACGAGGAGCTTTGGGACGCGCTCTACAGAGAGGCGACGGCGATCCTCGAGGAGGATCGCGAGATGTGTCGGCGCATCGGCGAGCATGGGCTTGAGCTGTTGCACGATGGGGCGACCGTCTTGACGCACTGCAACACTGGCGCGCTGGCCACCGGTGGGATCGGCACGGCTTTGGCGCCGATCTACCTGGCGGCGGAGCGCGGTTGGCGCGTTCACGTTCTGGCGACGGAGACGCGCCCGCTGCTGCAGGGCAGTCGGCTGACGGCGTGGGAGCTGCGGCGCGCCGGCCTCGACGTTACCGTGCTGACCGACAACGCGGCGGCGGCGGCAATGAACCGGCTGGGCGTGGATCTCGTGTTGGTCGGTGCCGATCGCATTGCGGCTAACGGTGACGTTGCCAACAAGATCGGGACCTATGGCCTGGCCATCGTTGCACACCACCACGCGATTCCCTTCTTCGTTGCGGCGCCCTCCAGCAGCTTCGATTTCGAGCTTGCATCTGGCGACGAGATCCCCATAGAGGAGCGTGGCGCGGATGAGGTGCGCAGAGGGTTCGGGCGCCAGACCGCTCCTGACAGTGTTCCGGTCTACAACGCTGCATTCGATGTGACACCAGCGCACCTGGTGGACGCAGTGATCACCGAGAAAGGGATCTTCAAGCCGCATGAGCTTTCGAGGCTGCGAGGATGAGGGAGTATGAGGTCAAGCGGTCCGTTCTCGCGTTCGCGTTCGGCCGTCTGGTCCTGCTGACCGTGCTTGCCGTCGTTGGGGTCCTCTTCGTGGAGCCGCGCATCTTCTTCGTGGCTGTCTTGCTCGCCGTGGCCTGGATCTGGTTCCAGGCCTTGAAGTCACCGGTGAAGGTGCGGGTCAGAGACGATGGTGCGATCGAGCTGTGCGGCCCGATCAGGCGGATCGTGGCTAGGCCGGATGAGATCGATCAGATCGTGCAGGTCGGACGTCGCTACTGGCTGCACCTGCGGTCTGGATGGCTCAGCCTGCATGGCTATGGCGCGGACTTACAGCACATCATCTCATATCTCACGGCCGCCAATCCGGCGTTGGAGGTTAAGGTCTTCCGGTGGGGTCAGGAGAAGGGCTGAGGGCGGCGGTGCCCGAGAGCTGAGGAGGAGTGGCCATGGCGCAGTTGCTACGCATCGGCGTGATTGGAAGCTCCGAGTGCGGGGAGGAAGTGGCCGAACTCGCACAGCGTGTCGGTGAACTCGTCGCTTGGGAAGGCGCTGCGCTGATCTGTGGTGGTCTCGGTGGCGTGATGCGGGCGGCTGCGGAAGGCGCGCGCGCAGCGGGCGGCGTTACCGTGGGCCTACTCCCGGGCGAAGACCCCAAGGCGGCGAACCCGGGCATACTGATCGCGATCCCAACGGGCCTGGGCGAGGCGCGGAATGCTCTGGTGGTTTCCGCGTCGGACTCCGTGATCGCTATCGCTGGAGGTTGGGGCACGCTGTCAGAGGCCGCCTTCTGCCTGAAGAGCGGGGTCCCCCTCATACGGCTCAGGTCTGATTTGCCTGAACTCCCCGTGCCGCAGGCCGAGACGCCCGAGGAGGCGGTAGAATGGGCGTTGGACCAAGCGCGCAGGCGCAGCGAGTGAGGCAGTACGGCGGCCTGTGGCTGGGTTCGGCGAACTCTGTCTCTGGGCGGCGCTGCCGCTGGCGCTGCGGGCGGCCACCGCCTGCCTGGGGGCAGCCTGGTCGGGGCGTCGCCGCCGGGACTTGCCGTGGCTACCGCACGCGCTGCCTGAAGGCTATGGGCAGGCGGACGCTGAGCTCGATGCTGGATTGCTGCACGCCTGGTCGCTGGCCGCAGGGGAGTTGCCTGGTTCGGCCGGTGAAGGGCAGGCGCCTACGCAGGGAGTAGAGAGATGAGTCCACGCCAAACCTCGGAGGCCGCAGCCCGGATTCCCCTGTTTGATCTGGCCCGACAACACGCCCCCTTGGCCGAGGAGCTCTTCTCGGCAGTCACCCGTGTGGCACAGTCGCAGAGCTTCGTGCTGGGAGCCGTCGTCGCCGAGTTCGAGACCGCGATCGCCGAGTACGTTGGTGCTGTGCACGCCATCGGCTTGGCCAGCGGGACCGATGCGCTCTACCTGGGGCTTCGCCTACTCGATCTGCAGCCGGGCGATGAAGTGATCACCTCGCCGTTCACGTTCTTCGCGACGGCGGGCGCCATCCAGAACGCCGGTGGCCGCATCGTGTTTGCCGACATCGATCCGCGGACCTTTAATCTTGATCCGGCCGCGGTCGCCGCCGCGGTTTCCGATCGGACGCGCGCGATCATGCCCGTTCACCTCTTCGGACAGATGGCCGAGATGACCCCGCTGCTCGAGCTCGCCGCCAAGCGCGGGCTATGGGTGGTCGAGGACGCAGCGCAGTCGGTTGGCGCCAAGGCGCTGGTCGAGGGTCGCTGGCGCTCGGCCGGAACACTGGGCAAGCTGGGCTGCTTCTCGTTCTATCCCACGAAGAACCTCGGCGGCTGGGGCGATGGCGGGCTGCTGACCACGGATGACCCGGAGCTGGCAGAGCGACTGAAGCGGCTGCGGGTCCACGGGGAAGACTTCGCGCACGCCACGTACGTCTTCCGGGAGGTGGGCACCAACTCACGCCTGGACGCGCTTCAGGCGAGTGTGCTCCAGGTCAAGCTGCCTCACCTGCCGGGCTGGACAGAGACGCGTCGCGCGCGCGCCGCCGGGTACGATCAGCGGCTCGCTGAGATAGACGGGGTGACGACACCGACAGCCGAGCCGGATCGGTTCCACGTCTACAGCCTCTACACGATCCGCGCGCGACGGCGCGATGAGCTGCGCGAGTACCTGGCCGGGCGCGGGATCGGGACGGGCATCTACTACCGGCTGCCGCTGCACACCCAGCCGTGCTTCGAGCACCTAGGGTACGGGCAGGGTCACTTCCCGGAGGCGGAGCGCGCCGTTCGTGAGGTCCTCAGCCTGCCGCTCTACCCGGAGTTGAGGGTGGAGGAACAGGAGCGTGTGGCAGAAGGGATTGCCGAGTTCTACGGTGCCTGAGGGGCGGGCACTTGACCCCGAACAAGTCCCGAAGTAGTTTGAGCACTGACTCGCAAAGCGTGTCAGCCCATCGAAGACGCTGATATGACGACCAACGCCATCGTGGACCTCCGCAGCGACACGGTGACGCGCCCCTCGCCGGGTATGCGCCGGGCCATCGCCGAGGCGGAGGTGGGCGACGATGTCCTGGGGGATGACCCTACGGTGAAGCACTTGCAGGAACGGCTCGCAGCCTTGCTGGGGAAGGAGGACGCGCTGTTCTTCCCCAGCGGCACCCAGGCCAACCAGGTGGGCATCCTGCTGAACACGCAGCAAGGCACGGAAGCGATCTGCGAGGCGAACGCCCACATCTTCCACTACGAGTTTGCGGCGGCGGCCACCTGGTCGGGCGTTCAACTTCGTCCGGTACCCACCGATGACGGCCTGCTAACGGCGGAACGGGCGCGCTCCTATATCCGGCCGCCCAGCCCGCATCTGGTGCGCACCTCGCTGGTTTGTGCGGAGAACACCCACAACATGGCGGGCGGTAAGGTGATGCCGCTGGAGGTGCTGCGTGGGTTGCGCGAGTTGACGTCGGAGCACGGCTTGCCGCTGCACCTCGACGGGGCACGGCTATGGAACGTGTCGGCAGCGACCGGTGAGGCGCTGTCCGAGTACGCCGCGCAGGCGGATACCGTGATGGTCAGCTTCTCGAAAGGTCTGGGCGCGCCGATCGGCTCGGCGCTGGCCGGTAGCTCGGAGGCGATGGCGCGAGCCCGGACACTGCGCAGGCGTCTGGGCGGCGGCATGCGGCAGGTGGGTATCTTGGCGGCGGCGGCGCTGTACGCGCTGGACCACAATCTGGCCAGGCTGGCGGAGGATCACGCCCGTGCCTGGCGGCTGATGGAGTCCGTGGACGGGCTGGATGGTTTCAGAGTCGTGCCTCCGGACACGAACATCGTTATGATCGACATCGAGCGGGATGACCTGACGCCCGATGACGCGGTGAGCTTCCTGGAGAATCGGGGGGTGCTGGTACTGGCAACGGGCCCACAGCGGCTGCGGGCCGTGACTCACCTAGACGTGGACGACGCGGGCATCGAGCAGGCCTGTGAAGCGCTCGAGGCGCTGGCAGAGTGGCGTGCTCGTTGATAATCGTTTGACCCGCAAGAGCTAGTGTCCGGCCGGTAGAGGATAGACACGCGTTGGGCTCCCAGGGGCAGCGCTGTCAGGTATTGAAGGAGGGGACATGGCTGCGGAGCTGAGTGAGGAGAAGAGGAAGGCGCTGAACGTCGCGATCTCCCTGGTCGAGTCAGAGTCGAGGCCATCCCGTCGGGTTCCATCGCTTTGGACGCCGTCACCGGGATCGGCGGCATCCCACGCGGTCGGGTGACTGAGGTCTACGGGCCGGAGGCATCCGGCAAAACCACGCTGACGCTTCACATCATCGCCAGCGCCCAGAAGACAGGCGGGGTGGCCGCCTTCATCGATGCCGAGCACGCTCTCGATGTCTATTACGCCGAGAAGCTGGGCGTCGATATCGATAACCTGCTGGTCTCGCAGCCGGACACCGGGGAGCAGGCGCTGGAGATCGCCGAGGTGCTCGTGCGGAGCGGTGCGGTCGACGTGGTGGTGATCGATTCCGTCGCCGCCCTCGTCCCGCGAGCCGAGATCGAGGGCGAGATGGGCGCCTCGCACGTGGGACTGCAGGCGCGGCTCATGTCGCAGGCGCTGCGCAAGGTGACGGGCGCGATCAGCCGCTCGAAGACCGCACTCGTGTTCACCAACCAGATACGCGAGAAGATCGGCGTGATGTTCGGCAACCCGGAGACGCAGCCGGGCGGCCGGGCGCTGAAGTTCTACGCCTCGCTGCGGCTCGACATCCGGCGAATCGCCTCGATCAAGGACGGCAACGATCAGGTTGGCAACCGCACCCGGGTGAAGGTAGTCAAGAACAAGTGCGCGCCGCCGTTCCGCCAGGCCGAGTTCGACATCATGTTCAGCGAGGGGATCTCGCGGGCGGGGGAACTCGTTGATCTGGCCACTGAGCATGGCATTATCAAGAAGTCCGGCGCCTGGTTCTCTTACGGCGAGCAACGAATCGGCCAGGGGCGCGAGAACGCCAAGGCCTTCCTCAAGGAGAACTCGGATGTCTCCGATGAGATCGAGGCAAGGGTCCGCGAGGCTCTAGCTATGGGCGCCGGGAAAGGCGAGCCGGCGGACGAGGGCGAGTCCGACGATCGCGAGTAGAGCGCCAGACCCGACTGGCGCACGAGGCCGCCGGTGAGCGAGGAGACCCGGGAGGAAGATAGGGCTCTCCCTGGTGCGAGTGAGGTTGAGCGCCGCGCCGTGGACGCGGCGCTCAACTTTTTGTCTTACCGGCAGCGGACGGCCCAGGAGGTTCGACGCAAGTTGGCAGAACGCGGATTCAGCCCGGAGACCATCGAGTCGGCCATGGGGCGCTTGTGCGCTGTGGGTCTCGTGGACGACGAGGCCTTCGTCGCCGCCTACGTACGCGACCGCCTCGCCCATCGGCCCGTGGGCGTGCGCCGGATGGCGCAGGAGCTTTACCTGAAGGGAATCCCCAGAGAGGTTGCCCAGCCAGTCATCGAGCGCGTGCTGCGGGCGGAAGGTGCCGACGAGCGGTCGCTGGCCTGCCGTGTCGTCGAGAAGAAGCGCCGCACGCTGTCGTCGCGGCCTGGAGACCGAGCCGTCGCGCGCCGCCGGCTTCGCGACCACCTGATTCGCCGGGGATTCGAGCCCCGCTTGGTCCGAGAGGCCGTAGATGAGCTACTGCCCCCAAAGGAGCATGGGGCTGAGGGGTAGTCGCACCGGGTCAGTTCTCCCGGCCCGCCTGTCTCAGCCCGAGCCCTCCGCGATTACTGCTGTTCGCCCTCCCCCTCCCGGTTCTCGGGATACAGCGAGACCTGGACGTAGTTGTCGGTACGGAGGTACAGACTCGCCGCCTCCTGAACCTTATCGGCGGTCAGCTGGTCGATCAGCCTTCCGTAGGTCAGGATATCGCGCAGATCGTGTCCGTACTGGTCGTGGGTGACCAGCTGACCCAGCCAGAAGTTATTCTCGCGCAGGTTCTCCTCGTATTGCCGGCGGTGCATCTCCTTCACCTTGTCGATATCCTCCTGGGAGGGGCCGAACTGCTGGAGGCTGTCGATCTGCTGGAAGACGACCTCGGTCAGCTCCTCTAGGCGTTCGGGTGCGGTGCCGAAACTGATGCGTATCTCGTACGCCTCCCTGGGATCGCGCGTAGGGATGGCGCTGACGCCGACTCCGTAGGTGCCACCCAGGTCCTCCCGCAGAACCTCGCGCAAGCGGATCCGCATGACGTCTGCCAGGGAGCGGAGGGCGTACCGGTTGTCGCGGGTCCACTCGAATGGGCCCGTGAACGCGATCTGGGTCTGGCTCTTCGGCTCGATGCCTCTGTAGACAACCTTGCGGATGATACCGGTGGGGGGTTTAATCCCCTCGTCGCGCCAGCTCTCTTCCCGTCCCCAGGCGGGTAGCCCGCCCAGATAGGTCTGAATCAGTGGTTTCAGGCTATCCGCCTGGAAGGACCCGACGAAGACGAAGGTGAAGTCGCTGGCGTCGGCGAACCGGTCTCGATAGAAATCGAACGACTTGTCCAGATCCATTTCCTCGTAGAGCTCGACCGTCGGCGGCCGGGTCCGGTAATGGTACTGCGTCAGGGTAACCCGCAGCGTGTCCCTGAAGGCCGTGACGGGATCGGCGCCGCGATTCGCCAGGGAGGCCTGGATGCGTGACTTGAAGGACAGATAGGCCTCCTCGTCGCGCCGCGGCGCGGTAAAATAGAGATAGATCAGCTGGAAGAGGGTCTCCACATCGGCTGGCGAGACGCTGCCGGCGAAGCCCTCCGACAGCGAGGCGATGAACGGCGACAGGCGCACCGCCTTACCGGCCAGTTTCTTCTGCAGATCGATCAGGTTGAATTCGCCCGCCCCGCCGCGGGTGACGACGGCGTCAGCAGTAGTCCCAGCGACGTAGTCTTCGTCGGCAGCCAGGGAGGTGCCGCCGGGGCTCCAGGCGCGGACGAGGATCTCGTCATCCTTGAAGTCGGTGGGCTTGAGCAGCACCCGCACGCCATTCGCCAGCGTCCAGCGCTGCACGCCGACCTCCTCTATCTCCTCAATCTCGATGATCTCAGCCGGCTGCGGGGGCCGGGCGACGAGCGGCGCTTCGCTGGCGGCGTCCACGTACGCCGCAATCTCCGCTGACCCTACGGCCCTGAAGATCGCCAGCAAATCGCCCTCCGTTGGGACTCGTATGTCTTCCTTTTCGGGCGCACTGGCCAGAATCACGCGATTGCGATCGATGATCCAATCGCGGGCCAGACGGTTGACCTCCTCGAGCTGGATGCCCGGGACGAGCTGCTGGTGCAACTCGTATTCATGGGCAATACCCGGGATGGGCTCGTCGTAGAGGAAGCTCCGGACGTACTCGCTGGCGTAAGCTTCCGACTCTGTCTTCTCGCGTTCAGCATAGACCTGTTCGATCTCCCGCAGCAGCTCCCGCTTCTCTCGTTCCAGCTCCGACTCGCTGAAACCATGGCGAGCAACGCGCTCGGCCTCGGTGAGCAGAGCCTCGAGCCCGCGATCGATCCCGTTGTTCTGCACGCCGGCACCAAGGATGTAGACCTCCGTGGCCCCGATGAAGCGACCCTGACCGGAGAACGCACCGAGGTAGGGCGGGTCCGCCTGCTGGGTGAGTTCGTATAGCCGCTGGTTCAGCATTCGGTTGAAAAGCGACTCGACGATCGACTGGCGATAAGCGCCGACCGTGCTCTCGTCCCGCAGTGACTGCTTCCAGTAGACGCTTACCGAGGAGAACGTGGCCTCCGGGTCGGTGGCGATAGCGAACAGCGTCTCGTCATGATCCGGCACGGGAAAGCTGGGTCGCTCGCGCGGGTGGTCCGGCATCGGCAGATCGGCGAAATGTCTGCGGATCAGATCCTCGATGGTCTCCACCTCGAAGTCACCGACGGCGATCACCGCCATGAGATCGGGCCGGTACCAGTCGCGGTAGAAGCGCTTCAAGGTCTCGTAGTCGAAGGTCTCGAGGATCTGCTTGTCGCCGATGACGAGGCGCTCTGCGTACCGCGAATCCTTGAAGAGCACTGGGAACTGTTTGTCGAAGATCCTGGCAGCGGCGCCTCTGCCGAGCCGCCACTCCTCGATCACGACGCTGCGCTCCTTATCGATCTCCTCGTGATCGAACGTCAGGTTGTGTGCCCAGTCCTCGAGGATCTGGAAAGCGGTGGTAACGAGCTCGACGCTGTCCGTTGGGACCTTGAGGATGTACACGGTCTGATCGAAGCTGGTGAAGGCGTTCAGATCCGGCCCGAAGCGCATGCCGATGCCCTCCAAGTAGTCCACCAGCTCCTGCTTGGCGAAGTTCTTGGTCCCGTTGAAGGCCATGTGCTCCACGAAATGCGCCAGACCGAGCTGATCCTCGTCCTCCAGCACCGAACCGGCCTTGACGACGAGGCGGAGCTCAGCCCGGTCCCGTGGCTCCGGGTTTGCCCGGATGTAGTAACGCACGCCGCTGGGAAGCTGGCCAATGGTGACCGCGGGGTCGACGGGGAGTGTTTGGGCTAGGTCCGCTACGGGCTGCTGAGCGACAGCGAGTGTCGCTGTGCAGAGAAGTGCCGTGATCGCCAGGATCGTGGGTGCGAGATACCGTCTCATTTTCCTTACTCCTCGTTCAGCAGGGCGGGGCGCGGCCGCTGCGGAGCGCCCAGAACGGTGTGGGAAAGCCTTACCCTGCCTATGATGCAGTCCCGCGGACCCGCAGACCAGACCAGCGCGAACTTGAGAACCCTCCGGGCTTCGGTCATATTGCATTGTTCTCGGAACACCGCGACTACGGGAATGGCCATAACCTGCGGCTTGAGTTGATGAGATCTGCGGAGATCAGACAGCGGTTCATAGACTATTTCGTGCGCAACGGGCATACGCACGTGGCGTCATCGTCGCTGGTGCCCGCCGACGACCCTACGCTCCTGTTCACGAACGCCGGGATGAACCAATTCAAGGCGACGTTCCTGGGCCAGGAGCCCCGGCCGTACAAGCGGGCGACGACGGCGCAGAAGTGTGTGCGTGCCGGCGGCAAGCATAACGACCTGGAGCAAGTAGGACAGACGGTTCGGCATCACACGTTTTTCGAGATGCTGGGTAACTTCTCGTTCGGCGACTACTTCAAGCCGGACGCCATCCACTTCGGCTTCGAGTTCTTCACGGAGGAGCTGGGTTTCGAGCCGGAGCGCATCTGGGCCACGATCCACCATAGCGACGACGAAGCGTTCCAGCTCTGGCAGGAGGTCGCCGGACTGCCACCGGGACGCATCCTGCGCTTCGGTGACAAGGACAACTTCTGGCAGATGGCCGACACTGGGCCCTGCGGCCCGTGCTCGGAGATCCACTACGACCGCCGACCGGAGGGGGCGAAGCGGGAGCTGTCCCCGCAGGAATTCGAGGCGCTGACTGAGGCGGGCGAGATGTCCGAGCTGTGGAACCTCGTCTTCATGCAGTACAACCGGGACGAGCGAGGGGTGCTGACGCCACTGCCGAGGCCGTCGATCGATACCGGGGCGGGGCTCGAGCGAATCGCAGCGGCCATGCAGGAGACGGACTCGAACTTCCACACCGACCTCTTCATGCCGCTCATCGAGCGGGCCGAGGAGGTCGTCGGGCGTGCCTACGAGCCGGAGTCAGAGAGCGGAGTCTCGTTTCGCGTTCTGGCGGATCATGCCCGGGCCGTCGCCTTCTTGATCGCTGATGGCGTGTTCCCCACGAACGAAGGTCGGGGCTATGTGCTGCGGCGGATCCTGCGGCGCGCCGGTCGCCATGCCTGGCTGCTCGGACGTCGAGAGCCGATGCTCTACGAGATCTGCGACGAGGCCATCTCGATGATGGCGGACGTCTACCCGGAACTCAGAGATCGTCGCAATCACATCCTGCGAACGTCGCAGGCTGAGGAAGAGCGGTTCATGGCGACGATCGATGAGGGGATGCAGCGCTTCGAGGAGCTGGCACCGGCCGGTGGGCGGGGTGTGGTGTCGGGGGAGGATGCCTTCAAGCTGTACGACACCTTCGGCTTCCCACTCGATCTGACCGAGCTCATGGCGCGTGAGCGCGGTTACACGGTCGATGTCGAGGGGTTCGAGCAGGCCCTCGAGGAGCAGCGACGCCGCTCACGCGAGAGGCGAGAGGTGAAGCTTGGGACTGCCGGCATCGCGGTGAAGGCTGTGCCACTAGACACAGTCTGGCAGAGCTTCACGGACGCCCAGCAGGACTGGGTGGGCTACGACCAGCTGATCGTCGATACGGAGGTGCTGGCCGCGGCTCGTGAGAACGATCGCTACCTCCTGAAGCTGAGGGCGAATCCGTTCTACGCGGAGGCGGGTGGGCAGATCAGCGACCGAGGCTACGTGGAGGGTGATGGCTGGCGGCTGGAAGTGAAGGACGTGCTCCGCCACGAGGATGAAGTCGTGGTCGTTGGGCCCATAGAGGGTCAGTTCAAGCCTGGCGATGTTCGTGCCATCGTCGACGAAGCACGCCGCGATACGCAGCGTAACCACACCGCCACGCACTTGTTGCACGCTGCGCTACGCACCGTTCTGGGCGAGCACGTGACCCAGGCGGGCTCCCTCGTCGCGCCGGACCGGCTGCGCTTCGACTTCACCCACAGCGGCCCGATGAGCGAGGGTGAGCTCGAGGAAGTCGAGCGGTTGGTGAACGAGCAGATCTGGGCCGACAAAGAGGTGATGAAACAGTTTGTGCCGTATCGCGATGCTATCGATCGCGGCGCCATGGCGCTTTTCGGCGAGAAGTATGGCGATAGGGTGCGCGTCGTCGAGGTACCGGGGTTCAGCCTGGAGCTGTGCGGGGGCTGCCACGTGAAGACGACCGGCGAGATCGGCCTCTTCAGGATTGTGTCGGAGACGGGCTCGGCCGCCGGGGTGCGGCGGATCGAGGCGGTCACCGGTTCCCACGCCTACGCGCGCGTCAAGGAGCACGAGCGACTGCTGAATCAGGTTGGCAGCACGCTCAAGGTGCCACCGCACAGAATCCTGCAGCGTGTCGAGGCCATGCTGGAGGAACATCGAGGGCTGCGGGATCAGCTCCAGGTAACGGTCCAGCGAAGTGCGGCCAATCTGGCAGCCGATATGGTCGAGGCCGCCGCAGAAGTAGACGGCGCCAAGGTGGCAACCGGCACCATCGAGACGGCCGATTCTGAGTCGCTGCGGTCGTTCGGCGACCAGCTGCGTGAGCGGTTGGGGAGCGGTATCGGCGTGGTCGCGGCCAAGATCGGCGATAGACACTCGCTCCTGGCCGTGGTCACGGACGACCTGATCCACAAAGGCGTGCGAGCCGACACGATCGTGCGGGAAGTCGCCAGACTGGCAGGAGGCAAGGGTGGAGGGCGCCCGCACATGGCGCAGGCCAGCACGGCTGAACCAGAGCGGACCGCTGAGGCGCTCAAGAAGGTGACCGAGATCGTGCGTCCGATGCTCGAGCAGGCCAGAGCATGATGGCGGCGGACTGGCTGCGGATGAAGCTGGCGGAGTCACCGGAGCCGCTGCGGGGTCGCCTCGAGGCGGCTGTCGGCCAGCTTGACGACCAAGTCGACCTCAGCGCGGCCTTGTTTGCAGCCGCGTGCTGCCTGCTGGAGTCTACGCGCGGTCGTCTGGACCGGCGCGAGGCGGCATTTGACCTGTTGACGGCCGATGGTTTGCTGACCCTGGCCTGTGAGGCCGCGGCGCTTGACGACCCGGAGGGGCTGGCGCGTTGCTGCCAGGCGATGGGCCCGGGCGGCGAGTTCGGACAGCTCGCCGAGCGCTGGGTGGGGAGGAGCTGACGGACATCGCGCGATTCGGCCGCAGGCAGGCAGAGCCACCGGAACTGACGGACCTTCACACTCACGTCATCCCTGGCGTGGACGACGGCGCGCCGGATCTGGAAAGCGCGTTGGCGGCTCTTCGCAAGCTTCTCAGCGATAGCGTGACAGCCGTTGCCGCGACACCCCACCTGAACGCTTCGGACCTCAACGGTGCCCGTCGTGCGCGTGCCGACGCCGGCTGGCAGGAGCTCGTCGAGGCGGCGGAAGCCGGCTTGCCGGGTCTCGAGCTTTACCGCGGCTATGAGATCCAGCTCGATGTGCCAGAGCTGGATCTGAGCGATGCGGGCCTGCGCTTGGCCGGTAGCCGATTCGTGTTAATCGAGTTCCAGGCGTTCACGGTGCCTGAGCGGTCGGCTGATGCGCTGGCACGAATCGGCGAGCAAGGCTATGTGCCGATCGTCGCGCACCCGGAACGCTACTGGGGATATGATCGGCGCTACAGCGTCGTACCTGAGTGGCGAGCTGCGGGCGCGTTGCTGCAGGTCAACAGCGGCAGCCTATTGGGAGAGTACGGTGAGCATGTGAGGGCGGTCACCCATTGCTTTTTGAGTGAGGGTTGGGTCGATATCCTGGCCTCGGACAACCACGCGCGGCCCAACCGCTCGCCCTCGCTGCGGTCGGTCTGGAACGTTCTGGTGCGTCGGGGCCTCGAGCAGGAGGCCAGGCTCCTGCTCGCCACGAATCCAGGGTGCATCTTGAGAGACGAGATGCCGCAGACGCTGCGCCCCGTTGAACCTGCTGGTGGCTTGTTTGCGCGCGTTGCCCGTGCGCTGAGAGGTAGCCGCAGATGATGACGGAACGACTGATCGATCTAACGGGCAGGAGGGCGATCGTTACGGGTGGAGCACGTGGCATCGGCCGGGCCACCGCGATCATGCTCGCCCGTGCCGGCGCCCACGTGGGCATCGCCTACCGGACGCGTGACGATGAAGCCGCTGACACGCTGGCCGAGTTGCGCCGGCTGGGCAGCAGTGCTTGGTCCGTCGCCGCCGACCTAGGTGAGCCGGAAGGCGTGGCGAACCTGTTCGAGCGCTGCGACACCGAGTTCGGCTGGCTGGACATCTTCGTCGCGAATGCCGGGATCTGGCCGCCCGAGTACGTCGCGCTCGTAGAAATGGCGGATGAGCAGTGGGACGGGGTCGTCAAGGCGAATCTGACTTCTGTCTTCCTCACCGTGCGCGAGGCGGCACGCCGAATGGCTGATGGCGGCAAAGTTGTCATTGTGAGTTCGACCGCTGGGCAGAGGGGCGAGGCGGGCCATTCCGACTATGCCGCTACGAAGGGCGCCATCATTTCATTCGTTAAGTCGCTGGCCGTCGAGCTGGCTCCGCGGGACGTTCAGGTCAACGCGGTGGCGCCCGGCTGGGTGGACACCGACATGGCGGCGCCGGCACTTGAGGGCGAAGAGCGAGAGAAGGTACTGGCGACCATCCCGCTCGGGCGTCTCGCGAGCCCCGAGGACATCGCGGGGCCGATCGTCTTCCTTTGCTCGAAGCTCGCGCGCCACGTAACGGGCGAGGTGCTCAACGTGAACGGCGGCAGCGTCCTCTGCGGTTAGAGGTGGAAGCTACGCGCAAGAAGCTCGAGGTCCCCGCAGCTGTCTGCGAGATCGCGAAGCGACTGGAAGACAGCGGCTTCGAGACATGGACCGTGGGGGGCGCGGTACGGGACGCCTGGCTCGGTGGCTACCGGTCTGATTGGGATCTGGCGACCGCCGCGCGGCCGGCTGATGTGCGCAAGCTGTTTCGCCCTTCCTACCCGATCGGGATTCAGTTCGGCACTGTCGGGGTCAGGGCAAGCGACGGTCGAGTGTACGAAGTGACCACTTTCCGTCGCGACATCGAGACGGATGGGCGGCACGCGGTGGTCGAATATGCCGATACGATCGAGGAGGATCTGGCGCGCCGCGACTTCACGATCAACGCCATCGCCTACCACCCGCTGCGCCACACCTTCCTCGATCCCTTCGCGGGAAGGGAGGACTTGGAACGCAGAGTGCTCCGGTGCGTTGGCGAGCCGGCGCGGCGCTTCGCTGAGGACTATCTGCGCGTGCTACGCGGCCTTCGCTTCGCCGGCCGCTATGGGCTGGAGGTCGAGCCGGCGACGTGGGAGGCCCTGACCGCGGCGGTGCCAAGTCTGCCACGACTGTCGGCGGAGCGGATCCGTGAGGAGATCCTCAAATTGCTCGCGGCGCCCGGCGCTTCGGCTGGCCTGGCACTCTACGGCATGTCCGGGGCGCTGGCCGTCGTCCTCCCGGAACTCGCCGATCTGCGGGACGGCGAGTGGGAGGAACTCCTCCGCGCGATCGACGAGCTGCCGCCGCGTCGTGTCCATCTTCGGCTGGCCGCACTGCTGGCGCCGGCCGGCTCCAGGATCGCGGATCTGATGACGCGGCTCAGGTTCTCGAACGTCGAGATTCGTGACACCCTGGCCTTGCGGGATGCGCTGGCCGTGCCGGTGGGCTCCGCTGGCGATGTTGTCGGCGCGCGCCGCTGGCTGCGAGACGTGCGGCCGGAACGGGCCCGTGACATACTGCGGCTCCATTCCGCTCGGGCGCGTGCGCGCGGTACCGGGCCTGCGGAGCGGCGCGGCCTCGCCTCGCGAGCACGACTCGTGCTCGAAGTGCTGCGGCAGGGCGACCCGGTCACGGTCGAGGATCTGGCCATCGATGGGCACGATCTCAAGGCGCTCGGACTGCGGCCGGGCCCCGAGTTCGGGCGCATCCTGGAACGCTGCCTAGATGTCGCCATCGAGCGGCCCGAGCTCAACCGACGCGAGACGTTGCTCGATTACGTCCGCGAACAGCTCTCCCTTTGAGGGTGCTCGAATGACGCGCCCACTCCTTTGCGGTGAGGCATGAGCGAAGAACTGGACCTCTTTCCCGGTGCCAGCTCGCCGCGGCCGACCCGTCGCGGAATCGCCGATGAGACCTCACCGGCGGCGCCGTTGGCTACACGCATGCGCCCCCGTACGCTGGACGAATTCGTCGGGCAAGCTCACCTCGTAGCGCCGGGCCGTGTGCTTCGCGAGATGATCGAGCGCGACGAGCTGCAGTCGCTGATCTTCTGGGGGCCACCTGGCAGCGGCAAGACGACACTCGCCCGCATCATTGCCGAGCGTACCAACGCGGCGTTCGTGCCGTTCAGCGCGGTGACCGAAGGCGTGCCACGTGTTCGACAGATCATCGCCGAGGCGGATGAGCGGCTGCAGAAGACGGGTCGCCGCACCATCCTGTTCTGCGACGAGATCCACCGCTTCAACCGTGCGCAGCAGGATGCCTTCTTGCCTCACGTCGAGGCGGGGACGGTCATCCTGATCGGTGCTACGACCGAGAACCCCAGCTTCGAGGTGAACAGCGCACTGCTGAGCCGATCGCGGGTCCTCGTGCTGGATCGGCTTGACGAGGCCGGCCTTAGGACGATCTGCGAGCGTGCGCTGGCGGAGAGTGAGCGCGGTCTGGGCGCGCTGGGGCTTGTGGTGGACGACGACGCGCTGGAACTGCTGGCGTACGCGGCCGACGGTGATGCGCGAGGCGCACTGGCAGCGCTGGAAGTCGCGGCGTCGATGGTCGGCGCCGGTGGGCACATCACCCGGGCGGTCGCGGCCGAGGCGATACCGCGGCGCTATGCTCGCTATGACAAGTCGGGGGAAGAGCACTACAACCTGATCTCGGCGCTGCACAAGGCGGTGCGGGGCTCCGACCCGGATGCGGCTCTCTACTGGCTGGCGCGCATGCTCGATGGTGGGGAGGACCCCCTCTACATCGCGCGACGGCTCATCCGTATGGCCACCGAGGACATCGGGCTCGCCGACCCGCGGGCGCTGTCCGTAGCCGTGGCTGCTAAGGACGCTTACCACTTCCTCGGTTCACCGGAGGGCGAGCTGGCGCTGGCAGAGGCGGCGGTATACCTGGCCACGGCGCCGAAGTCGAACCGGGTGTGCGAAGCCTTCGGCCGAGCCAAGGAGCTGGCGCGTGAGACGCCCGCCGAGCCGACACCCCTTCACGTGCGGAACGCGCCCACGCGGCTGATGAAGGAACTCGGCTACGGCGCGGGCTATCGCTACGATCACCGCGAGCCCGACGCCTACGCGCCGCAGGACTACCTACCTGAATCGCTCACGGGCCGTCGCTTCTACGAGCCGTCCGGTCGAGGCTTCGAGGCGGAGATCGCGAAGCGGCTTGAGGTGTGGGCGGCGAAGCGGCGGGCGGCGCGGGAGAGACAGGACCGCGGATCCTGAAACCGCACACGCTCGGCCGCCTACATGTTGACGGCTCACCCTCTATCCGATCGTCCCGTGCGTTGTTCCTGACGTAGCGCGGATTGCCTGCCGCTACTGCCTCGCATCCCTGGAGACACGAGCGATGAAGGAGCGAAAGGTCTCGGTGAGCAACCTGGCGTTTGCTCTCTGGCAGTACGATTGTCTGGAGAGCGGGCTTCTGACGGGAAGCTTGATAATACCCTGACCTTTCTGGCGGGTGTCCGGGGGTCGCTGGCCTACGTGAAGATCAAGAACAGCCTGAGCCCGATCATCTGCCGTACCCTAATCGACTCGCCGATGCCGGTCAGGATCTTGCTTGGAATGGTCTGATTCTGGGCACCCAGCCGGACAGCAGCGGACGTGAGTCCCGGCGGCTGGCCTTCCCTTGCGAGCGGTGGCCGGAGAATGCTTCGTGCCCGACTCGCGCATGTCTTGACGCGGCCAGTGCTACGATTGCACCGTTAGGTGCATTGGTACGGCTGGAAGGAGTCAGGGGAACAGATCGCTAACAGGCTCATCGAGATAGAAACGCCGCAGGAGCGGGTTATCCTGCTGAGCGCGCCAAGCCGGAGCGTCAGCAGGCAGGAGGCCCGTGATCATCTCACCGAGCTGGTGTCCTTGGCTGATACGGCTGGGGCGACCATCGTAGCCACAGTTCAGCAGCCACTCCAGGCGCCGCATCCTGCGTACTATATCGGTACCGGCAAGGTCGAGCAGCTGCGCTCGCTGAGCACCGAGAGTGCGGCCAGCCTGGTCATCTTCGACGAGGATCTCACGCCCGTGCAGGGTCAGAAGCTGGAGGAGATGCTGGGCGTGCGCGTGATGGACAGGACTGAGCTGATCATCGACATCTTCGCGCTCCGCGCCCGAACGGCTGAGGCGAAGATGCAGGTCGAAGTGGCGCAGTTGGAGTACCTGATGCCGCGGCTGAGACGGATGTGGAGTCACCTGTCGCGCATCCGCGGCGGCATCGGACTCCGGGGCCCGGGTGAGACGCAGCTGGAGACGGACCGTCGCATCATCCGCAGCAAGATCCGCGAGCTCAAGAGGCGGCTTGAGAAAGTAGCCCGTCAGCGTGCGACCGAGCGGAAAGGTCGCGCGGGCGAGTTCCGTGTGGCGCTTGTCGGATACACGAACGCGGGCAAATCCTCGATACTCGCAGCGCTGTCGGGATCGGATCTGTTCATAGAAGACCGGTTATTCGCGACACTCGACCCCGCGACGCGGGCCGTCGATCTCGGCGAGGGCTTCCAGGCGTTGGTCACCGACACTGTCGGGTTCATTCGCAAGCTCCCGCACCATCTCGTGGCATCGTTCCGGGCGACGCTCGAGGAGGCGAACGAGGCGGACCTGCTCTGTCATGTGGTCGATGTGGCACACCCGCGTTGGGAGGACCAGCACGAGGTCGTTGAGGGTGTGGTGGCCGAACTGCAGCTCAATGCGAAGCGCAGGCTCGTCGCGTTCAACAAGGTCGACCGGCTCACTCACGCGGAGCAGGCCGCGATCGAGCAGCGGGCGGGGGTACTTGTGGACCCGCACGTTTTCACGTCGACCCTGGAGCCGGATGGGCTGGATGCGCTCCGGGCGACCCTGCGGCGGCTGATCCGCGAGCAGTGGCGGACCGTGGTGCTCAGCATTCCGGCGAGCGCCGGGAGCGTTCTGGCCGAGGTGTATCGGGAAGGCGAGGTTCTCACGCGGGAGGAGCGCGGCATCTCCATCCAGATGACGGCCAGACTACCGCTCTATGTGCTCGGTCGCCTCAGGACACGGGAAGACGTGGCGATCTTCGAGGCGCCACCGGCGGCCTGATCATGTCCTGGACTTACTGGATCGTAGGGCCGGGCCGGATGGGACTGTCGCTCGGCTCGGTGCTTGCCACGTCGGGGTACACCCGCGAGCTGCTGTTTGTCGGCCGGCGCGAGCGACCGCCCGTGCATCCGGTACTGGGGCAGCCGCTGGCCCGGTACAGTCGCGGGTTCCCAGGTGCACCGCTGGAGGGGACGCGAGTGCTGCTGGCGGTCCCTGACAGCACGATCGCTGGAATCGCCGGTGGGTTAGCCCGGTTGGGTGCACCAGGTGACGGCTGTGTGGCGCTCCACTTCAGCGGGTTGCAGCCGGCCAGCGTACTGGCGCCACTCGGCGAGCATGGCTACGCGGTCGGGTCTCTGCACCCGCTGCAGACGGTTGCCGATCCCCGTAGCGGTCGGGAGCGGCTGCGCGGCGCGTTCTTCACCTTCGAGGGCGATGCGCGAGCGCGGGGCGCGGCGCTAGAGATCGTGCAGGCCGCGGAGGGTCATCTGCTGCAGGTTCGCGCAGCTGACAAGGCTCGCTATCATGCAGCGTGCGTGTTCGCTTCCAATTATGTTGTAGCGTGTGCCGCCGTGGCGACGCGTCTGCTGGCCGGGGCGGTGAATATCGGCCAGGAAGAGGCGGCTCAGGCGCTTCAGCCGCTTTGGCGTGGAGCTCTCGACAACCTGGATCAGCTGGGGATCCCACGGGCTTTGACAGGTCCTGTGGCCCGTGGGGATCTTGAGACAGTCCGAGGTCACCTGGCGGCGCTCGATGCCGACACGCGTGAGCTGTACCGGCAGCTTGCACTGCAGGTTCTCGATCTGAGCCGGAAGCTGGGACTCGACGCAGCGGTCGGGAATGCGATCGAGGCGGAGATCCGTGGCCTGAAGGGAGAGTGAGCGGCGATGAGGTTGTACATCAATCTCGATCATGTCGCGACGGTTCGCGAGGCGCGCAAGACCGATGAGCCGGATCCCGTGCGCGCGGCTGTGCTGGCGGAGTTGGGCGGTGCGCAGGCAATCACCGTGCATCTGCGTGAGGACCGCCGGCACATCAAGGAGCGCGACGTGCTGCTCTTGATGGACACGGTCCGCACAGGCATCAACCTTGAGCTGGCGGTCGATGAAGAAGTGCTCAGGTTCGCGGTCGAGCACCGTCCGATGCAGGCGACGCTTGTACCGGAACGGCGTGAGGAGATCACGACCGAGGGTGGCTTGGATCTCGGGGAGACCAAGCGGCAGCAGCGAGTGGCTGAGGCGGTGGCCAGGTTGCGTGAGGCAGGCATCCGAACCTCCCTGTTCATCGATCCCGTCGAGACGACGATTCGTGTGTCGAAGGATTTGGGTGCTGATGCGATTGAGCTGCACACGGGCGAGTACGCCAATGCGGCGCTGGGTGCTCGCGAGGAGCAACTGCAGCGTTTGCGCGCTGCGGCGTCGCTGGGTCGCGAGGTCGGGCTAGCGGTGCATGCTGGGCACGGCCTGACCTACGAGAACGTGACCCCGGTGGCGGCAATTCCTGAGCTTGAGGAGCTCAACATTGGGCATTCTATTGTGAGCCGGGCGATATTTGTGGGAATGGAGCGAGCCGTGCGGGAGATGGTGGAGCTCGTTCAGGCGGCGCGAGACCGGTTGGGGGGTTAGACATATGCCCCGGACATTGCTGGAGTTCTTCGTCGACGAGGCGACCGAGTATCTGGACAAGCTGCAGCAGACGCTCGGAGAAGCGGGAACGCCGGACGCGGACGAACTGAGGCGTTGCGCACGGGCGCTGCGCGGAAGTGCCCGCATGGCGGATCAGGACGCCATCGCCCGAGTGGCGGGCGCTGTGCATTCTCTGGCCACCGAGCTGGCGGCGGGGAGGCGCCATTGGAGCACGCGACTGCGTGAGACCCTGGAGACGGCGCTGGCTGAGACGAGGGTGATGGTGAATTCAGTGAAGGAGCCGCCGGCAGATCTAGCGCAGCGTGCAGAAGCGCTGGCGCAGCGGCTAGGGGAGCCAACAGCACCACCGACGCCGCCACCGAAGGACGATGTCAGGTTTCGGCGCTACCTGGGCACCGAGCTGCGCGCCCTCGCCGCGGATATCGGTGAGTCGCTAGGCGTACTGGAGCGTGATCCCCGGAACCGGGAGCCGCTGAAGAAGCTGCTGCGGCGCATCCGCCCGCTGCGGGGTATCGAGGGCGTCGATGACATTCCGGCCGTGGGCCCGGCGGTGGCCGCAGTGGAGGAAGTAATCCTGAAGATCGCTGACACCAGCGCTACTGTCGGGCCCGGGCACTTGGTACTCTTCCGTCGTGCCCGGCAGGCTCTCGACGATGTCGCGACCGACCTCATTCGCGGTGAGGCGCCGGGCCCGACAGTGGCTCGGGGCACGGAGATCGAGGATCTCAAGGAGCAGGTCCTCGGCACCGCGGCCCAGCGCGAGATCACCTGGATCAGCGAGCTCTTCTTCGATGACGCGGGACTACACGTCGAGGCATGCCCGATGGCGGAGCGTGGGGCGGGCTCGTGGGAGGCGTTTTTCGCTCTGGAGGCCACGGCGAGCCTTGACACCATCGATCGCCTGCGTGAGGAGATCGTCCGCGACCCGGAGGGGGCGCGCAAGGCCGGCGAGCGGCTGGCATTCACGATGAGACAGCTGCGGGAACGGGCCGTCACATTCGGGCACGCTGAGCTGGGTAGGGTGGCCCGGCGGTCGGGGGCGGCCCTGCGTGCCGCGCTCGATGGTCCGCCGCGCCGACTGCAGGCCGTCGCCGTGGATCTCGCCGCAACGCTCTCGGCTCTGCGTGCGTACATCGAGTCGTCTGGGAAGGAGACTCGCGCCGAGGCAGTGCGACGCGCCGAGGATTTGTTGGAGGCGGCGACCCACCCAGACCGAGAACCCCCGGTGCCGATCGAGTCCCTGACCTACAGCGCTGAGGACGCCGTGGCGCGTGCCAAGTCGCTCACGAGCGAGATCGGGGGGATCCTGCAAGCAGCGAAGCCGGACGCCAGCCGTGCGCACGCACTGCTGGAAGAGGCGCTTGGCCTGCTGGAGCACGCCCTAGTCCAGACCGGTACCCTGCAATGACAGGCCGTTGGCAGACGGTGCTCGGAGTCACCGTCAGCCTCGTCTTGCTTTATTGGGCCCTCCACGATGTGTCGCTGGCCGAGCTCTGGCAGCACATGCGAGCCGCGAACCTGTGGCTGCTCATCCTCTCTGTGACGATACAGACGGCGGGATTTCTGATCCGCGCTGCGCGCTGGAAGGTTTTCCTGAAACCTGCTCTGGCCAACCCAGGCTACGGTGCCCGTTTCGCGAGCACCTGTGTCGGGTTCATGGCCAATAACCTGCTGCCTGCCCGCGTGGGTGAGTTTGCGCGAGCCTATGCGCTCAGCCGCAGTCAGCCGATCAGTGTGAGCGCGTCCTTCGGCTCGCTGGTTGTGGAACGGCTCTTCGACGGTCTGACACTCGCTGCTTTCCTGGCGGCACCGCTCTTCTTGCCCGGCTTCAGTGTGGCGCCCGGGCTAGGGGATCAGCTGACCGGTCGAGTGATCGGCGTTTTGGTGATCTTCGGCAGCGCCAGCGTGGCGTTGCTCGTGTTGATCTGGCGACCCGATCTGGCTCGCCGGGCCTTCCGTGCTACGTTGGGTCGCCTGCTGCCCAGAAAGGCGGCCGATAGGATCGGCGAGATCATGACGTCGTTCATCGCGGGTCTGGGTGCCATGCGCGAACCGGGTCTGGTGTTGGCAGGATTCGCCTGGTCGCTGGTCCACTGGCTCTGGGGCGCGCTCGCCTTGTATGTGGGTATGCTCGCGTTCGGCATCGGGCGGCCAGGCTATCTCGGCGCCATCTTCCTGCAGGCCGTGAACGCGTTCGCGGTGTCGATTCCGTCATCGCCGGGCTTCTTCGGACCGTTCGAGGCGAGCGTGCGCTTGGCGTTGAGTCCGTTCGGCGTGCCGGCCAGTCAGGCGGTCGGCTATGCGGCAGCCTTCCACATCGGCACCTTCCTTCCGGTTACGCTCCTCGGACTGTTCTACCTCGGTCGACTCGGCCTCTCGTGGGGCGAAGTCGGGCACAGCGAGGAGATCGTGGAGGAAAGCGCGTGAGCGGCTGGCTGGAAACGGAAGCCAAGGCCAAGGTCAACCTGCGGTTGCGCATCTTTCCGCCTGGTCCGGACGGCTTCCATCCCATTGAGACGATCTTCTGCCGGATCGATCTGGCCGAGCGGCTGCGACTGCGTCGCCGACGGGAGCCTGGCGTAACGCTGCGTGTCAGTGGTTCACAGGGTGTGCCTGAAGGGTTGGAGAACCTGGCAGCGCGTGCGGCTGCACTCTTTCTCGAGCGCGCCAGGCTGACCGGCGGTGTGGAGATCGAGCTTGACAAGCGTGTACCGCCCGGCTCGGGCCTGGGCGGCGGATCGAGCGATGCGGCGGCGGTACTCCGCTTGCTGTCTCGGAGTGTGGGGTCACCGCCCAGCCTGGGTGAGCTGCTGCGCCTGGCGGGCGAGCTCGGCGCCGATGTGCCCTTCTTCGCGATCGATCACCCGTTAGCCTTCGCCTGGGGTCGTGGGGATCACCTCCTGGCCTATCCGCCCATCCCGGTGCGACCCATATTGCTCGTCCTGCCCGAATCGGCCATCTCCACGGCGGAGGCATACACCCTCTGGGACCAGACACCTGAGGACAGGCCAGAGAAGTCCAAGCCTGGGCCGACGCTCACGCAGTGGCCCTCGCTTTCCAGCTGGGAGGGCATCAGCGCCGGGGCCGTGAACGACTTCGAGCCGGTCGTCTTCCGCCAGCACCCGCTGCTGGGTTCACTGCGAGCGAAGCTCGCCGAGACAGGTCCGCTGTTCTCCTTGCTGTCCGGGAGTGGTGCTGCCCTGTTCGCCGTCTTCGGGAGCGAGCGAGAGCGTGACGCGGCCGCGTCACGCCTGGCGGACGACCTGGAAGGGGTCGTGCGGCTGGTCAGCGCTCGCGGGCCTGTGTGAGCCCGCTGGTGTGCGGATTCTCGCGGAGTTCAGCCTGCACCAGTTGCCCAGGCGGCGGCATCAGTAGGGCGCGATCGCTTGAGAGCGATTCCACGTCGCCGCGCGTCCAGTAGGCGTAGGTCCGGGGGGCACAGGAGACGACGCTGACCAGCGCATTGCGCCGCCGTTGGAAGTCCCTGATATCGGTGCGCGAGAGGTAGCAGTTGCGGGCGAGCGCCTCCGGGCTCGCGCTGACGAGGTTGAACCCTGTGGCAGGGTGATTGTGCCACGTGCCGACGGTGCGGCGACTCGGCTTGCAGCTGGCGGCCTTAACGCGCCCCGTTTCGGAGGTCAGGATGTGCGGCATGCGGAAGTCGGTGACATAGAGGTCCGTCCCGCGACGCTCCCCCTCGAGACAGAGCACGAGTTCGGTGTCGAACTTGCCAAACAGCAGGGCGATGTTGTCGGCGACGCCGGGTGAGAGTACCAGCTGCTGGAAATCGTCCAAGCTGGCCGACGCCTGCGTGCCAAGGCTCGCAGGCTGGCCCACGGTTAGGGCCGTCAGACCGATCAGCAGCCAGCAGACGCGTTTCACGTTCCTACGCCCGGGTCTTGATCCGCGCGGCCCTGCCGAAGAGATTGCCAAAGAGCCTCGCCGGACCGCTCTCGTTGGCCCGTCGTCTAAAGGCAGGACGCTGGACTTTGGATCCAGAAATGGTGGTTCGACTCCACCCGGGCCAATCCACTGCACTCTCTTGTGATCCCAACTCGGCGAGCAGCTGTTCGCGAGCGAGCCAGTCCAGTCGCTCCTGATCGCTGACCTCACTCTCGACAGCCAGCTGAAGCTCTGGGCGAGCCACGGACAACTGGTGACGCGCGTTCGTGCTAGGGTCGGGTGTCCGCATGTGTTGTCCTCCTCTCCGAGCCTCCGTGGACCCCGAGGGGCAGGGATCGTGCCGGGGTGCTTCAGTATCTCTAACTTGTTGTATCAATAAGACTTATGGCGAGTGGGCTCGGTCGCGGCCTCCAGCGCTGAGGGCTCCCATGCTACCATATAGTAACCGGACCGGTGACCGGGCTTGGATCCGCTGTCCGGCGACCCGGCTGCGAGAGGCACCAGAGCGTGTAGGAAGAGAGCGGGGCGTCAGGTGCGAATGGGCTCGGGGATGCTCTGCGGCGCGCGGCCCGACGGTGTCAGTAGGGCAGAGCCAGCAGGATCACGAACGCGAAGTAGGCGGTTACCAGGACGGCGCCTTCCAGGCGGGTCAAGCGGAGCGTAGTCCACACGAAGGGAAGCACCAGAATGCTCACGGCCAGCATCACGGGCGCTTCGATGCTGATGACCGAGGGGGAGATGCCGAGGGGGCGCGTGAGGGTGGCACAGCTGAGCACAGCCAGCAGGTTGAAGACGTTGGAGCCGATCACATTCCCCACCAGAATGTCCCCTTCGTCCTGAACTGAGGCGGCGACCGAGGTGGCGAGCTCGGGAAGGGAGGTGCCGAGCGCTACGACCGTGAGACCCACGGCGAGTTCGGAGATTCCCAGCAAGCGGGCCACGGTCGCGGCACCGTTGACCACGAGGTGGGCGCCGGCGAGCAGCGTGCCGAGGCCAATGGCGGTGAGGAGCAGGTGGCCGAGCACGGTACCGCCGGCGGGCACGAATCTCTGGTACTCGACCTCGATGGCGGGCGACTCGCGTCGCGCGCCCTCCAGCAAGTAGAGTGTGTAGGCGACGAAGCCGGCAAGCAGGGTGAGCCCGTCCCAGCGGCTGAGCTCGCCGTCCAAGGCGAACACGTAGAAGGCGACGGAGGCGAAGATCATGATGGGGACCTCCCTCACCAAGAGGCGCATCTGCACGCGGATCGGGCGGATGAGAGCGGCGAACCCGAGGATCAAGGCGATGTTGGCGATGTTCGAGCCGACGACGTTACCGATCGCGATGTCGCCGCTCTGGCGGGCGGCCGCCACCACGCCGACCAGGAGTTCGGGCATGGAGGTGCCCATGGCCACGACCGTCAGCCCGATGACCAGAGCGTTGACGCCGAGCTTGCGGGCCAGGCGTGAGGCCCCGCGTATCATCAGGTCGGCGCCCACGTAGAGCGCTACCAGGCCGAGGACGAAGATGACCAGTGGGGTTGTCATTGGCTGGGAAATGTGGAACGCGCGGCCTTCCAGGACAAGACGGGCGGCCGGCGCAGTCGGCGGTGGGTGAGGTGAGGCGCGGGGCGAGTTGACGCTTCGTCAGAGGCTGGATAAGTTGCGAAGTTCTCGAATCCAGGGGCTTAGGACCGTGACCGATACGTCAGACGTCGATCCCAAGAGCCACGAGATGATGCTGCTCTCGGGAAGCGCGAATCGGCCGCTCGCCGAGCGGATCGCCCAGGCGCTGGGCAGAACGCTCTGTGATGTGACCATCAAGCGTTTCGCCGACGGCGAGATCTTCGTCCGTATCGACGAGAACGTGCGCGGCCGGGATGTGTTCATTATTCAGCCGACGGCGCCGCCGGCCGAGAACATCATGGAGCTCTTGCTACTGCTTGATGCGGCGAGTCGGGCATCAGCGGCTCGGGTGACGGCGGTGATTCCCTACTATGGGTACGCGCGCCAGGACCGTAAGGATCAGCCGCGTGTCGCGATCGGGGCCAAGTTGTTGGCAAACCTGATCAGCACCGCTGGTGCTGATCGTGTCGTCTCGATCGACTTTCACCAGCACCAGTTGCAGGCGTTCTTCGATATTCCCGTCGATCACCTCTACGCGCTGCCGGTCTTCGTCGAGCACTTCGGCACGCTCGAACTCCAGCCGCTGGTGCTGGTGGCCAGCGATGTGGGTGCGGCCAAGATGGTGCGCGGGTACGCCCGACGTCTGGGCGGCGAGATCGCGATGATCGACAAACGCCGCCCGGCCCCCAACGTGGCTGAGGTGGTCAATGTGGTTGGCGATGTCGATGGGAAGACGTGTCTGATCCCGGACGACATGATCGATACGGGAGGTACAGTCGCTGAGGCCGTTCGGGCGCTTCGGGAGCGGGGTGCGAAGAAGATCTTCGTGTGTGCTACACACGCGCTGTTGAGTGGGCCGGCGGTGGCACGCCTGTCGGAATTGCCGGTTACGGAGATTGCGGTCACCGATACGATCTACGTGCCCGAGGAGAAGCGCTTTGCAGGGCTGCGGATTCTGCCGGTTGCGAACCTGTTGGCCCGTGCCATTCGCTATATCCACGACAACGAGAGTGTGAGCAGCCTGTTCGAATAGAGAGCTGCGCGGTCGGTGAGCACTTGGCCAGCATCGCAGGGGATATCTAGCAATGACGACGCGAGTGACACTTGAGGCCCAACTGAGAACGGAGACGGGGAAGAGCGCGGCGCGCTCGCTGCGGCGCGAAGGTTACGTCCCCGGCGTCATCTATGGGCATGGCGAGCAGACGCGTGCCTGCAAGGTCGACACAAAGGAGCTTGAGCGACTGCTGATGTCGGGCTCGTACGAGAGTACGCTCGTGGAGCTGAAGCTCGATAACGGTGACACGCCGCGGGTGTTGATCCGTGAGGTTCAGATTCACCCCCACAGGTCCGAGGTCCTGCACGTCGATTTCCTGGCTGTGCACAAGGGCGAGAAGGTCAGACTCGAGGTGCCATTGCGCTTGGAGAGCGTCGCCCGGGGTGTCAAGGAGGGCGGCATCTTGGAGCACCTGCGCCACGAGGTCGAGATCCGCTGTGATCCTGATCAGATCCCCGAAGCGTTGGAGCTCGACATCTCGGATCTGGGCATTGGGGGCAGCGTGACGGTGGCCGATCTGACGGCCCCGCCCGGCGTGGAAATCCTCAGCGATCTCTCGGTGGCGATCGCGGCCATTGTGCCGCCGACGGTGCACAAGGTCGAGGAGGTTGTTGAAGGGGTGGAGGTCGTCGAGGAGGAGGAGGCTGAACCGGAGGTCATCGGTCGCGGTAAGGCTGCTGAGGAGGAGGCCGAGGAAGAGGAGCAGTAGCCCTGAAAGCCGTAGTCGGACTGGGCAACCCGGGGGCCCGGTACGAGGCCACTCGCCACAACGTGGGCTGGTGGCTTCTCGATCTGCTCAAGCGACGCTGGTCCGCAACTCCGTTCCAAGAAGAGGATCTCTGGCTCCGCTCGCCAGCCGAGCTGTCCGGGGTGGGGCAGATCTGGCTGGTCAAGCCGCTGGTCTTCATGAATCGCAGTGGGATAGCGGTGCGGGCGCTGCTGGATTCCACGCCGCTGGACCTTCAGCTCGATCTGCTGATCGTCGTGGATGACGTCGCCCTTGATCCGGGCCGTCCCCGCTTCCGTGCGCGCGGCTCGGCCGGCAATCACAACGGTCTGCAGTCGGTTGAGAACGCCCTCGGGACTCGTGAGTACTCGCGGCTTCGCATCGGGGTGGGGAGAGCTCCACCCGGCGTCGCACAAACCGATTGGGTCTTGTCGGAGTTCGAGGATCCGGCGGACGAGAATGCCGTGCTGGATGTGCTCCCATGTCTTGCGGAAGGTGTGGAAGTCTGGGCGCGGCAGGGCATCGAGATGGCGATGAATCGCTACAACGCGCCGTTGGATCGCGAAGAATAGAGTGTTGCAGACCGAGGAGGTTCAGTGACTGGCATTGCGGTGACCTATGCAGCGCCCACCGGCTTGCTGGGCCTGGTGGTAGCGCTGCTCATCTATCTGTACTTGCGACGGCAGCCGACGGGCACGGAACTGATGGCGGGCCTGGCGCAACAGATCCAGGAGGGGTCGAGGGCCTTTCTGAGGCGTGAGTACTCCGTGCTCGTGCCGTTCATCGTCGTTGTGGCGTGCCTGCTGTATCTGGCGTTGCGCTCGCTGCCCACCTCACTGGCCTACGTTGGTGGGGCGCTCTGTTCGCTGCTGGCTGGTTTCTTCGGCATGAACGCAGCGACCATCGCCAACGTGCGGACCTCGGAGGCGGCGCGCGAAGCCGGGCAGGGGAAGGCGCTTCGCATTGCCTTCAATGGGGGCGCTGTGATGGGCCTGTCCGTGGCCAGCCTCGGACTGCTCGGTATAGGGGTCGTGTTCGCCATCTATGCGGGCGGCCTGGGCGACGATTCAGCCTTCAAGACGTTCAGCGAGATCATAGCTGGCTTCGCCATGGGTGCGAGTTCGATCGCTCTGTTCGCGCGTGTCGGTGGCGGCATCTACACGAAGGCGGCCGATGTGGGAGCGGACCTGGTCGGGAAGGTCGAGGCTGGGATACCGGAGGATGACCCGCGCAACCCAGCAACGATTGCCGACAATGTGGGCGACAACGTCGGTGACGTGGCCGGAATGGGCGCTGACATCTTCGAGTCGTACGTGGGTTCTGTGATCGCCACCATTGCCATCGGCGCGACTTCCGTGCAGATCATGTCGACAGAGCGCTTGGAAGCGGTGGCCCTGCCCATCCTCTACGTGATGATCGGCCTGCTCGCCAGCTTCGCCGGGATCTTCTCGATGAAGTTGATGGAGCGTGTAAAACCGGCCGCAGCCCTGCGTAACAGCACCTATATCGCAGCTGTCCTGTTCTGGGCTGTTGCCGCCTGGGTCACGCTGCGACTCGATGTCTTCGAGGGTAATGGCAGCTACAGTGCGCTTGGCCCTTTCTGGGCGATGTTCGGTGGGTCGCTCGTGGGTATCTTCATTGGCCTCTCCACCGAGTACTTCACAGCGGCGCGGCCGATACGAAGGATTGCCGAGGCGTCGCAGACCGGCGCGGCGACGAACATCATTGCGGGTCAGGCCGTGGGGATGATCTCCACGGCGCTGCCGGTCTTGCTTATCTGTGCCGCGATCTGGCTGGCCGACAAGTTTTCAGGTCTCTACGGCATCGGGATCGCTGCCGTTGGGATGCTGGCGACCGTCGGTGTGACGATGTCCGTCGATGCCTATGGACCGGTCGCTGACAATGCGGGTGGTATTAGTGAGATGAGCGGTCTCGGCCCCGGCGTTCGCAGCATCACGGACAGCCTCGATGCGATCGGCAACACGACCGCCGCCATCGGCAAGGGATTCGCCATTGGCTCGGCTGCACTCACTGCGCTGGCCCTCTTCAGCGCCTACTCCTCGGCCGTCGGCCTTCAGGAGACCGGGATCAATCTGGTTAGCCCAATGGTGGTGATCGGGGTGCTGATCGGCGGCACGCTACCGTTCGTCATCGCCGCGTTGACGATGACAGCCGTGGGGCGGGCAGCTTCAGGCATGGTGAAGGAGGTCCGACGGCAGTTCAAGGAGATCGCGGGCCTGATGGAGGGGAGGGCGAAACCTGACAGCGCACGCTGCGTCGACATATCGACGCGGGCAGCGCTGCGTGAGATGATCCTGCCCGGCACGCTGGCAGTCATCGCGCCGGTCCTGGTGGGCACGGTATTGGGTGTGGAGGCGCTGGGTGGGTTGCTGGCGGGCGCCACGCTGGCCGGTGTGCTGCTCGCCCTTTACATGGCGAACGCCGGCGGCGCCTGGGACAACGCGAAGAAGTACATCGAGGCTGGCGCTTACGGCGGCAAGGGATCAGAGCCGCACAAGGCCGCGGTGGTGGGCGACACGGTAGGCGATCCGTTCAAGGACACGTCGGGACCGTCCATGAACATCCTCATCAAGCTGATGAGCGTAGTTAGCCTCGTGCTGGCGCCGTTCTTCGTCCGTCTGGCCTGATCAGTTCCGGCGCGCCTAGATTGGTGAGGCTCTGGGGGTCAGAGGTGCCTCCGGAGCTTCACCGTCACGGGGCCAAAGAGGGTCCGTTCCCGATGAGCCGCATGCTAAAGGCCGGCATTGTGGGTTTGCCCAACGCCGGCAAGTCGACGCTGTTCAACGCGCTCACCGCAGCGGGTGTACCGGCTGAAGTCTACCCTTTCACGACCATCGATCCGAACCTCGGTGTGGTCGAGGTGCCCGACCCCCGACTGGATCGCCTGTTCGAGATCATACAGCCGCCTCGAAAGGTGCCCACGGTCGTCGAGTTCGTGGACATCGCCGGCCTGGTGGAGGGCGCGCACCGCGGTGAGGGTCTCGGCAATCGCTTCCTCGCACACATCCGTGAGGTGGAAGCGCTGATCCACGTAGTCCGCTGCTTCGACGACCCGAACGTCGCTCACCCGGCGGGCTCCGTGGATCCTGTCCGAGACGTCGGCACGGTGGAGACCGAGCTGCTGCTGGCTGACCTCGAGACTGTGGACAAGCGGTTCGACCGAGTGCAGCGCGCGGCACGTAGTGGTGATCGCGATGCGCAACGCGAGGTCGAGTTCCTGAGCAGTCTACGAGGATGGCTGAACGCGGGCCGCCCGAGTCGCGACTTCGAGTGCGGCGAAGCGGAGGATGAGATCCTCGGGTCGCTGTTTCTGCTGACGCGGAAACCCATCGTCTACGTGGCCAACGTCGCCGAGTCCAGCTTGTCCCGCGAGGACGAGTCGGCGGTGGCACTCACCGCCACGGTTGGCGCCGACCAGGTTCTTGTCCTCTGCTGCCGGCTGGAGGCGGAGCTGCTGGCACTGGAGTCCGAGGAGCGCAGCGAGTACCTGCAGGCGGTGGGCCTTGAGCGACCGGGCGTCCAACGGCTGATTCAGGCCACGTACAGGACCCTGGGCTTGATCACGTTCTTCACCTTCAACGAGAAGGAGGTGCGGGCCTGGACGATCCCCGGCGGGACGCTCGCGCCCCAGGCGGCGGGGGTGGTGCACTCCGACTTCGAGACGGGCTTCATTCGTGCGGAAACGGTGAGCTACAGCGACTTCGAGCGGGTGGGATCGCTGAAGGCTGCTCGCGACCAGGGAGACTCGTCCGGGCGGAGGGTCGGGCGCATGTCGTGGAGGACGGTGATATCCTGCTGTTCCGGGCCCATACATGAACTCTCTGCCGGGGGAGCTTGAGATTCAACCTCTCTTCGCGTAGTTTCTTGCGCGTTCAGGTTCCAGCCTGCCACGACAACGTACCTGCTCCGTCCCGGTCACCGGGCGGGGCCGAACCGAGTTCGGGCCTCCGAGCTCAGACCACAGGGAGGTGACGAATGCGCGATTACCAGAAGCTAGAGCGTTTCAACCAGCTGGTCGCCGGAGACGGCAAGGGCGAGATCGTTGCCCTGGAGCATTGGGGGAAGCGACAGCTCGCCTATCCCATCCGCAAGCACGACAACGGTTACTACGTGGTCGTCCAGTTTCGGACTGCACCGGAGAACCTTCCAGAGTTCGAGAGGGCGATCAAGCTGGACGAGGCCGTGCTGCGACACCTGGTGGTTCTCTCTGAGGGTGAGCTCCCGACGCCGAGGTCGGCGGTTGAGAAGACTGCGGGCTTCCGGCCGGTGGATGACGAAGACGAGCTGGACGAGGACGAGGAAGATTGAGGCGAGTTGGCCGCCTGCCTCGCAGGTGGTTAGAGGGACCGACTCTGAGATACCAAGGCGGTAGATGATGCGGAAAAGACGAAAGCCTTGCTACCTTTGTGAGAACAAGGTCACGGTGGTCGATTACAAGGACGAGCAGCTGCTCTCGCGCTTCGTCACGGAGCGTGGGAAGATCGTACCGAGCCGCATAACAGGGACCTGTGCGCCGCACCAGCGGCAGTTGACGCAGGCCATCAAGCGGAGCCGCTTTCTGGCGTTGCTTCCCTATGTGGAAGACTACCGGCGATAGCTCAGTCATGACGGCTCCGCGCAGCGAGTTGGGCCGAATCGTCGGCTTCGGTGCGGTGACCCTGGTCTTCGCCGTGACCCAGCCGCTCGTCTTGATCGGAATTCCCCTGGCGCTTCTGCTCGTGGCATGCGGACCGCGCGGCCCGTGGTCTGCTGTCGTTGTCGGGGCGGTCGCCGCCCTGGCGCTTCTGGGTGAACGTTCGGGTCTCTGGTGGTTCGAGCGCGGCTGGCCGCTGATCTTGGCCGGGACTTACGTACTGACCGCGGCTGCGCGCCCGGATTGGAGTTTCTCAGCGCGAGCGCTGGCCTCGCTCGGCCTCGCCGTGACGGGGTTGTCATTGTTCTTTCTAATGAGCCCCGGAGCGTGGCGCGACCTTGACGCCTCCATGGCTGCGCGGGCGAGCCAGGCGGCGACTGCTGCGACGGCGCTGCTGGGCGGTGGGGCCGAGGAGTCCGTGCGGGCGCTGGTGAGTCGAGTTGCGAGCCTGCAGGCGGCGCTCTTCCCGGCCTTGCTCGGTGTGAGTTCACTTGGCGCTCTCGGCGTGGCGGCGACCGTGCGTGGGAGGCTGGCGGGCGACCTGGGTCGAAGGGTCGGGGGCCTGCGAGGGTTCAGTTTCAACGACCACCTCGTCTGGCTCTGGCTGCTTGGCCTGGCCCTGATCGTGGCACCGGTGGGCGAGATCGCGGAGCGCGTCGGCGGCAATGCCGTCGTCTTCATGGGCATGCTGTACGTTGTGAGGGGTGTCGCCGTGCTCCTGACTCTGGTCGGCGGGGTCTCAGTGCTGACGGGTGTGGTGGGTGCTGTGCTGGGGCTCCTCATCTATCCGATCTTCGCATTGTTCTTGGGCGTAGCGCTGGTCATCGGCTTGAGTGACACATGGTTGAACGTACGTGGTCGCATCAAGGCACGCAGTGGCGGGCGCGGGCCGTCGGGCTGAGTATCTGTCGGGAAGTCAGAATCGGAGCGCAAGAAAGTGGGTAAACACCTTGAGGTCATTCTCAGAAGAAGGGTCGAGGAGCTTGGCGATGTGGGTGATGTTGTCAGCGTGAGGTCAGGTTACGCGCGCAACTATCTGCTGCCGCAGGGACTCGCCTACCCCGCAACGGAACAGAACCGCCGGCGCCTCGAGCAGGAGCGGACAGCTGCACTCTTGGCGGAGGAGCGGGAACGGGATCGGGCTCGCGGGCTGGCCGAGCGGCTCGAAGGCGTGTCAATTACCTTCTCGATGTTGGCGGGCGAGGAAGGCAAGCTCTACGGTTCGGTGGGGCCTCGGGACATCGCGTCACAGCTGAGCGAACAGGGCCACGATGTGCATGGGCGGCATGTCGTCATGAAAGAGCCGATCAAGGCGCTGGGAGTCTATTCGGTGCCAATCCGGCTGTACCCGGAGGTGGAAGCCTCTGTCAAGGTCTGGGTCATCAAGAAAGAGGAGGAGTAGGACCTGGGCATCGCGTACTGCGACGGGCCTCGGCTCAAGCGCCTGTTTCTGGCGGGGACAGAGCATGTCTACGCCCATCGGGCTGAGCTTGATCGCATCAACGTATTCCCGATACCTGACGGCGATACCGGAACGAACCTGGCTTCAACCCTTCGCGCGATGGCTGAGGCGGTGAGGGATGTGACCGACTCCTCTGTCGCGCGCGTGGCCTCGCGGCTCGCCGAGGCCGGCGTCTTGGGTGCGCGTGGTAACTCAGGGATGATGCTGTCGCACTACTTCCTGGGTTTTGCTGAGGGCCTAAACGGGCGGAACCGCGCTGGGTCGGAGGATCTTGCGGTCGCAATGTGTCGGGCCTCTGAGTCCATCTACGAGTCGGTCGATCAGCCCATCGAGGGTACCATCCTCACCGTAGTCCGCGAATCCACCGAGGCAATCAATCGCTTCGCACATCACGCGCCCGACCTCGGGGTGCTCGCCCGGCGACTGCTTCACGCGGCACGCCTTTCGCTTGAACGAACGCCCAAGATGTTGCCGGCTCTGCGCGAGGCGAGTGTCGTCGATGCGGGGGCGAAGGGCTTCGTGCGTTTCGTCGAGGGAGTAGTCGGCCTGGTCGAGGGGCGTTCGAGGTTCACGCCACCGTCGACGGCTCTGTCTGAGACTCCTGACGCCGCGGCCCTCGCCCAGTTCCCGGATGGGACAGACCGGGCGTTCCGCTACTGCTCTGAGTTCGTCGTCCGGGGAGACCCATTGCCTGGACGGGAGGCACTAGTCCAAGCAGTGCGCGGACTGGGAGGCTCTTTGGTCGTCACGCGGGCGTCCTCTGTAGCCAAGATCCACGTCCACACGGACGAGCCGGATAGGGTCGAACAGGCGCTGGCGGCACTGGGCACGGACGTACAGTGTGTGAAGGCTGAGGACATGCGGGCCCAACACGACCGTCGGCGCCGCAGACAGACCCGCCGTGTCGCCGTCGTAACGGATAGCACGTGCGATCTTCCCGCAGAGCTGGTGCTTGAGCACGAGATCACGGTTGTGCCGCTGACGGTCATGTTCGGCGACGAAGCGTTTCTGGATCAAGTAGACATTACACATGAGGAATTCCTGCGGCGGTTGGTCGATCCGGCGCAGCCGCAGCCAACCACCTCTCAGCCTCCGCCCGCGCACTTCGAGCAGTCATTTCGACGCGCTGCCGAGCTTGCCGATGACGTGCTGGCCATCCTAATCTCGGGTGCTCTCTCTGGAACGCTCGGCCAGGCACAGGCGGCTGCGGCACGCTTCACCGGCGCGACCGTGCGTGTGTTCGACTCGCGGTCGTCGTCGCTAGGACTTGGCCTGCAGGTGATTCGGGCCGCGGAGCTGGCTACGCAGGGTTGGGGGCTGGGGGAAATCGTCGCCGAGCTGGAGCGGACGCGCGAGCGTTCGGGCTTGTACCTCACAGTGGACGACCTGAGGTACCTGCAGCGCTCAGGACGGCTGGGGAAGGCGCGAGCGTTCGTGGGTAGCCTTCTTGATCTCAAGCCGATACTCAGCGTGGATTCGGAAGGTGGGATCGTGCCAGTTGACCGGGTTCGCGGTCGTGAGGCGCTGGTGAGGCGAGTTCTGGAGCTGCTGACGCAAGGAGTGCCCGCAGAGCGAGAGAAGCTGCGGATGGCGGTCGTGCACGTCCTCTGTCCGGACGTTGCCGATCTCTTGGCTGGTATTCTGGAAAGGGAGTTCGCGCCAGACGCGCTCCTGATCCGTCCTGCCGCAGCGACGCTCTCGGTCCACACCGGGCCGGGCGCCTGGGCGGTGTTCTATCAGGCCGAGTGAGCCTCGGTTGCGGCCCGGTCAGGCCGAGGCTGCCTCGAGTCAAAGGAGAGATGAGTCGAGCAAGGTCGCAGCGACCTCACTTGTCTAGGCTGGAACCGGCGGTAGCTACTACAGGGCAGCTCCGAAGTACCGAGCTGCCGGCACAGGTCCGGCGAGCCGTCGAGCTTTGCCAGGACCGCAAGGCTCGGCAGCTCATGGTTCTCGACTTGCGCGGTCTGTCCGACGCTACCGATTTCTTCCTCATCGCCTCCGGTGACTCGGAGGTGCACGTACGTGCCATATTCGAACACACAGTGGAAGGACTCGCACACGAGGGCATACGACCGGCTGGCATCGAGGGCGAACGAGCCGGCCGCTGGGTGTTGGTCGACTACATAGATCTGGTCGTGCACGTGTTCCACCCGGTCGTGCGCGACTTCTACCAGCTGGAACGGCTGTGGGGGGACGCGCCGATGATGTTGGTGGAGGAACCGGAGACGTGATTCGGGGGAGTCGATTCGGCCTGCAGCTGGCGCGGCTGTCCTGCTGCGCCGCCGTGCTGCTCACCTGGATGAGCGAACCGGCACACGGCCAGTTCGGCCGAAATAAGCTCCAGCACCAGGTCTTCGATTTCCAAGTCATCCGCACAGCCCATTTCGACGTCTACTACTATCCACACGAGCGTGAGGCGGCCACCGACGCAGCCCGGATGGCGGAGCGTGCCTACAGCAGGCTGAGCCGCATCCTGGGACACGAGTTCGACGAGCGGAAACCGATCATCCTCTACGCGTCACATAGCCAATTCCAGCAGACGAATGCCCTGCCGGGCTTCATCTCCGAGGGTACGGGCGGGGTCACGGAGTTTGCCAAGCGCCGAGTGATTCTGCCGTTCACCGGCTCGTACGCTGGTTTCGAGCGTGTGCTGACGCACGAGTTGGTGCATGCCTTCCAGTACGATGTCCTCGCCCGCGGATGGGTGAGCCAGTTGGATCCAGTCGGCTTCCAGCTGCCCCTCTGGTTCATGGAGGGCATGGCCGAGTATCTGGCGATCGGGGAGGTTGACACCCACACGCACGCTTGGCTCAGGGATGCCGTGCTCTCGGGCTACCTGCGAACGATTCCGGAGATGTCGCTGTACAGCGACTATCTCTCGTATCGGTTCGGCCAGTCGGTGTTGGGCTTTGTCGGTGCGAAGTACGGCGACGAGACGATTGGCCTGTTACTCCAGCGCGCCATGCGGCTGGGAGTCGAGACCGCGTTCGAGATTACGCTGGGCGTCTCCTTGGAGCAGCTCTCTGAGGAGTGGATCGAGTCTATCCGGACGGCTTACCTGCCGGAAACCGCCAGGTTCGCGGCTGCGCGAGAGAACGGCAAGCGGCTCACGGATCACGTGTTCCAGCCAGGCTCGGCGAAGTTCGCCTCTTATCTGTCGCCAGCGCTCTCGCCGGACGGCCGCGAGATCGTCTACCTCTCAGATCGTGGGAACCGGCTGTACGCCTTCTACGATCTCTGGCTAGCCTCTGCGGAAGACGGCAGGGTAGTCAGCCGTCTGGTCGAGGCCGCACGCACACCCGATTTCGAGTCTCTGCGGTTCCTCAATTCTTCGGCTGCCTGGTCTCCTGACGGTCGTCACCTGGGCTTCGTCGCGCAGGTCGGTGGCCGAGACGCGCTCTACATCTACGACGTTCGCAGGCGCAGAGTCGCGCGCAGGATCGCTGTCGATCTCGACGGCATGCAGAACCCGACGTTTTCACCAGACGGCATGCGTGTCGCCTTCACAGGCCTGCGCGGAGGGATCAGCGATCTGTACGTGGTGGACGTGCATGGCCAACACGTCGAACAGCTCACGGATGACAAGTATGCCGATCTCCACCCGTGTTGGTCTCCGGATGGCCGCCACATTGCGATCGTCACTGATCGTGGGGAGGGCACCGATTTCGGTGAGCTCGTGTTCGGCAACTACCGCATCGCCCTTTACAGCGTGGGCCGCGGCGATGTGGAGATCCTCCCGCGACAGGAGGAGGGCAAGAACATCAACCCGGTGTGGTCGCCTGATGGTGACGCGATCGCCTTCGTGTCGGATCGCACGGGGGTCAACAACGTGTTCATCTGGTCGTTGCTGGAGAGTCGACTCTACCAGGTCACCGACCTGCTGTCGGGCATTACCGGCGTCATCCCACTGAGTCCAGCTATCTCGTGGGCTGCGCAGGCTGACCGATTGGCCGTGACGTACTTCGAGGGCGCAGGTTACAACATCTACGTGATCGATGATCCGCAGAGTATTGCGTGGCCGGTCGATGAACCTCCTGCGCCGGTTCGCGTGGCCGAGGTCGAGGGGGGCGGTGATGATGGCTTGAGCGCTGCGCAACCGGGCCCGGCACCGGCTCGCGCGCTCGTCGGCCAGTCGTACTACAGAGTGCTGGATGACTTCCGACCATCAGCCGCGAGGCCGGCTGAGGGCGAGGTCGTCCTAGAGCGGCAGTTGACGGTGGCGGGTCTGCTGGAGGACGTGCGATTGGGCCTCCCCGATACGTCGGCTTTCGAGCGACGCGAGTATGAGCTGAGACTTACGCCAGACGTCGTGGGTCAGCCAGTTATCGGCGCTCAGATCGGTGGCTATTTCGGCAACGGCATCTACGGAGGCTCGTACGTCCTCTTGTCGGACGTCCTGGGCGACCACAATGTGCTGCTTTGGGGCCAGATTGCAGGTTCGTTCGACGATGCCTACATCCTGACGCGATACACGTACCTCCGTGAGCGGGCCAACGTGTCGATGGCCTATCAGCAGTTCCCCCTCTACCGCTTCCGGGGAATGGTGGCCGCGCTGGATCCGATGGGCCAGGAGGTGTACGAGGATCGCTTCCTGCGTGACGTCTACAGGATACTCAGCACGGAAGTCCACTATCCCTTCAATACGTTCCAGCGGCTCGAGCTATCGGGCGTGGGCTTCTTCATCGGCCGCGACAGCGTCGTGGACCGGATGGGGATGAACGTGCCGGGCGGTAGTGATCGGCAGACCCAGCGCCTCGAGAATCTGGTGTTTGCGGGTCCCTCGCTTGCCCTGGTGTGGGACAACGCGCTCTATGGGTTCACGGGTCCCATCGCGGGCCGCCGCTATCGGATCGGCATCGGGCGTTACTTCGGCGACGTCGAGATCACCGACCTCACCTTGGATATCCGCAACTACTGGAACCTCGGTGGGCAGTTCGTGTTTGCTACTCGACTCACTGGCTACTCGCGCTCCGGACCCGGCGAGCAGGAGTTCCGCATCTACTGGGGCGGGCCCTACTTCATCCGAGGCTACGATGGGGGTTCCTTCAACGCTGCAGAGTGCGCAGAGTCGGCCAAGAGAGTCCGTGACCTGGTTACCACCCTGTGCCCCGTGCGAGATCAGCTCATCGGCAGCAGCGTCGCGCTGACAAGCGCGGAATTCCGCTTCCCCGTCTTCAACTTCGTCGATCTCGGTTTCGTGCCGCTCGGCTTACCTCCCGTCGGCGGCGCGTTGTTCTTCGACATGGGCGTGGCTTTCAACTCGTTCGATCAAGTGGCCTGGTCACGGCGGGCGGGCGTCGATCCTCTTGACGTGCGGAAGCCGCTGGTCGCCGTGGGGACGGGCATCAGGGTGAACTTGCTGCAGAACGTATTGCGGGTCGACTACGCCGTGCCGCTTGACCGGCCCGACCACAGGTCCGGGGTGTGGTCGCTGTCGTTCGGGCCCACGTTCTAGCTCCTGTCGCGTATTCGCCTGTCCTGCCTTGCGTTGGCGCATCAGGGCCGAGTATCTTGTTGTGGTAGCCCACGAACTCCAGCCTCTCCGGATGACGATCCGAGGACCGCGGAAACCGATCTGAAGTTGCATCTGGCGAACCGAACGACAGTCCTCGTCGGCCTGGCGCTGTTGTGGCCCGCGCTGACGTCCTGTGACTCCGGGCAGGACTCGGCCCGGGTACGAGGTGGCCGGCTGGAGCGAATCGCCTGGCTTGGCAGCTCGGAGGGCTGGGGCTTGCTGGGGCTGTCGCTGGCCGGGGGTCCGCTGACGTATCGGAGCGCTGAGAACCTTGAGTCACCCACCTGGGCGCCGCCGGAGTTCGGGGCCCTTGGCCGAGCGTGGCCAGGGGACGGCGGGGTCTGGGTCCAGTTCAGCGACTCGCGCATCGGGCTCTATGACTATGCGACCGGCCACCTGCTGAGCTATGAAGGGTATGCGTCGACGGAGATGGCGGTCGCCCTCCCAGGTCAGAGGGCACTGGTGATCGCGCCAGGTGGGCGGGCGCTGGAGCTGGTATCCGAGTCTGAGCCGTGGCGCTTCGACCTTGGAGGGCAGCTGCTGCGGCTGGAAGCCGCGGGGGAGGGACGGGTCGTCGCCGTTGTGCGCGGCGAGTCAGAGGTAGAGCTGCTCGTCCTGCAGCCGCCGGAGCGGGAGCCTCTCGGTCGACGCAGCGTGGCGGGTGTGCGCGACTTGGCCGTCACGGCGTGGGGTGAGAGGCTGTACTATCTCTCGGCGGATCCGGAGGATCTGTCTCTGCACGGGCTCAGCCTGCCCAGTCTTGAGGCCGTGGAGGAGTACGCACTGCCGCAGCCCGGTCGTGCGGTTGCGGCGACACCGTCGAGTCATCGTCTCTACGTGGCAACGGGTCAGAGCATTCGGATCTTCGATCGTCTGCGGGGCGAGCTGGTGCGTGAGATGTCATTGCCGGCCCCGGCGGCAGCGCTCCGCTTCAGCCTCAACGGCGCGAACCTGCTGGCGGGTCTCGAGGGCGTCGCTGAGGTGGCGGTTCTGCAGGTCGGCGCGGACTCGCTGCTCGGCATCATCCCGTGCGGTTGGGATGAGAACCTGCCGATGGCTGTGCCGGGGGGCCGTCTGGTCGCCCGGCAGGACACGAATCTCGTGCTCTACGACGCGCTGCGTCTGCTGGAGATCGCACGGGTTCAGGCCGGCGATCAGCGGGTGTGGCTGACCGTCGAGTGGCAACCGCCGCGGCCGCGCACCGAGCTGACACAGCGCAGCGCGCGCCGGACAGAGCCCGGGGAACGGGGGGACGCCGTGCCTGGCGGGCAGGCGGCGGAGGAGGGATCACCCGGCAGCGGCGAAGGCCCGGCGCCGGGTTACTACACTGTTGTGCTCGCCGCGCGAGCGCAGCCCGGGGTGGACGACCTCGTGAGCTGGCTGCGGGGCCTCGGCTATCCGGCGATCGTCGAGCGCCATGAGGACCCGATGGGCGTGGTCTGGTTCCGGGCGATGGTGGGTCCCTATGCACGACGGGCGCTGGCGGAGGCGGCATCACGGTCGCTGAACGCCCGTTACGGCTACAAGCCGTGGATCCTGTCGATCGAGGGCACCGAGGGCGATCTACCCAGCCCGGCGGACTCGGCCGGCGCTGGCGGTGACCCCTCAGCGGCCGGCGTGGGAGTTGGCGAGGCCTGGAGCGATTTGCGGGTGAGGAGTACGGGAGGTGGGGCAGGTGGACGTGTCGGCGCCGAAGGCTGATGTAACCTGGCCGCACGCCGCGACTCTCGTCTTGGCTGCCGAGACCCCCAGGCAGCGGCGCTGGGCAGTCGGCACGACGATCGAGATCGTCCGCAAGCTGGCGGAGCGGCGCCCGAAAGTGGTGCTCGCGGACCTGCAGACGCGCACGCCCTCATCGCTGGCGGCTGCCCTGGGAACCGATGAGGCACCCGGGATGGTCGATGTGCTGTTCCGCGGAGCGGCCTTCTCGGCGGTGGCGAGCCGGCCGCAGTCCGAGGTGTTTTACTTCCTTCCGATCGGTACGGCTCCTCCGCCCCTCCAAGTCCTCTACCAGCATCCCCGTTGGGGCAAGATCGCGACGCGGCTCGCGCAGGCTGATGCCCATTTCTTGCTCTGCGTATCAGCGCAGGACTGGCTCGAAGCGGGCCCGATCGCTGGGTTCGAGGCCTGCATAACATTGAACGCGTCAGGTTTGGAAGTGGAACTGCCCGGCCAGGCTCGACGCCTGGTGGAATTCCTGGCGCCGCCGGAGATCCGAGAGGGGCAAGCGGGCATGCTTGAGCTGCCCTGGTACGCGGCGGCCGAGCCCGAGACGCAGCCCATGCCCTCTTCGGCGCGACGCGCGGCGCACCATCCCGAGATGGGGCCCGACGTGCAGCCGGAGCTTGGGCGCCCAGGAGCACCGCGAGGCAGGGCGCAGCGGCAGCCCGGCGCCGGGTCAGCCGCCTGGGCAGGGCCGACGACCGTGCCGGCTGGCCGTGGCCGTGGCAAGGGCCGTGGACGCCGCGGCATCCTGCCCATAGCTGCGTTCGCTGCTGCGGCGGCCCTGCTGCTTACGGTCTACATGACGATCGGAAGCCGGCAGGTTCCGGAGGACCCTGGATACCTGGAAGCGGCCGCCGACACCGGGCAGGTGACAGCGAGCACGGTTTCAGCCGCTGAGCGGGAGGGGGAGGGGGCTCGACTGCAGGAAGAGACCCTGCCATATTCGGTGCTCATCGCGTCCTTCAGTTCGTATGACGATGCCCTGGCGCGCCAGCGGGAGTGGACGCGTGCGGATCTCCCGTTCTACGTCGCGCCGACGCCGGTCAGGGGCATCGTTTACTACCGTGTCTTCGCCGGCATGCTGGCCGATCGCGAGCGTGCTGGGGAACTGATGGCCCAGTTGGTGCGCGAGAGGATCAAGGACACCGTCAGGGATTGGGATGTGAGACCGGCCCGCCTCGCGTTCAGCTTTGGAGTCTACTCAAGCTCCGGAGAGGCCCGCGCGCTTCTCGAGACACTGTTCGCTCAGGGTGTGCCCGCCTACATCGTGCCGGCTGCCGCCGACGACGGCATCGCCTATCATGTCTTCGCGGGTGGCTACGAAAGGCCCGAGGACGCGCGACCGCTCAAGGAACAGCTCAGGCGCGCCGGGTTGGATGTCGAACTTGTGGAAAGGGTGGGGTTGGTGCTGCCATGAAGCTAGTCGGGATCGAGTTCCACGGCTTCAAATCGTTCGCCGATTCATCGCAGATTCGCTTCCATGATGGGATCACGGCCATCGTAGGTCCTAACGGCTGCGGCAAGTCGAACATCTCCGATGGCTTGCGGTGGGTGCTGGGCGAGCAGCGTCCGACCGCCATTCGCGGGTCGCGCATGGAGGAGGCGATCTTCCAGGGCACCGAACGGCGAAAGGCGATTCACCGCGCTGAGGTCACGCTCCGCCTCTCCAACGAAGATCATCTTCTCCCTGTGCCCTACACCGAGGTGGAGATCAGTCGAATGGTCTTCACGGGTGGCGATAGTGAGTACAGGCTCAACGGGGGCCTCTGCCGCCTGCGCGATATTCAGGATCTCTGCCGGGACACGGGTCTCGGCGCGAACGCCTACGCGATCATTGAGGGTCGCATGGTCGACGCGATCCTCAGTGATCGGGCGGAAGAGCGCCGCGCCATGTTCGAGGAGGCGGCAGGGATCGGCCGCTACAAGGACCGTCGCCGCGTGGCCGCGCGCCGCCTCGACGAGGCGGATGCCGATCTCGCCCGGGTCGACGACCTGATCTCCGAGGTCCAGACGCAGGTGCGTAGCCTCGCACGCCAGCGCGGCCGCGCGCGCCGTTACCTGGAGTTGCGGGAGCGCAAGCTCGCGGTCGAGCTGGCCCTGGCCCAGGCGGAGCTGACTCGGCTGGGTGAGCGACACGCTGAGATCGATTCGGAACTGCGCTCGCTGGAAGACGCTCGTGTGCATGACACCGCGCAACTGCGCGCGGCCGAGGCGGAGCACGAGACGCTGCGGACGCGACTGGTCGACTTGGAGCGGGAGCGCGCCGACAACGCTCGGAAGTTGATGGCCGCTCGTGACCGACTGGGTGAGCGGGAGCGGCAGAGGTTGCTCGCCGAGGAGCGCGCGCGGCACGCATTTGGCAGGTTGCAGCAGCTGGCGACGGAGCGTCGTGAGCTGGAGGAACATACGGAGAGACTTCGCGCGGAGATCCGACGTCTGCAGGAGCTTGTCGAGGAACGCCGATCGGGTCTGGACGCGCTGCGGGAGAGGCTTCACGGGCAGGAAGTGGAGCTGGCAGAGGTCGCTGAGCGGCGGCAGGCGCTGGAGGCGGCGGACGCGGCCGTGGAGTCGGCCCGGCAGGCCTACCGCGAGGAGCGGGCGCGGCTCCAGGCGCGCCGCGAGACGGCGCGAGCCGAGGCGGCTGAGCTGGTGCGGCGTCTGGAAGGCGCGCAGCATAGGCTCATGACGATGTCCGCCGCAATCGACGAGCAAGCGCGCGCTGTAGAGCAGGCGCGCCGAGAGGCCGAACTGGTGGAGGAGCGCCGGGGGCAGGTCGGCGGGGAGCTGCAGGCGGAGCGCGCTCGACTGTCTGAGCTCGGGGCGAAGCGCGAGGAGGTGCGCGGTCGACAGGCAGCGTTGGGGGAGCGGCTGCAGGCGATCGCGGCGCGCATCGAGGCTCTCCGGCCGCTTGTCTCAGGGGAAGAAGGCTTCAACCCGGCAGTCCAGGCGGCACTGGCGCGAGCCGCTGAGCTGGGGATCCGGGGCATCCTAGCGCGGAGCCTCGATGTGCCTGAGCCCTTCGCGGACGGCGTCGAGGCCTACCTGGGAGCCTATCTGGAGGGACTCGTCGTGGACGATGCCGCCGCTCTCGTACGCGTACGTCGCTGGTTCCTCGACGAGTATGACGGCCCCGGTGGACTCGTCATCCTGCCGCTCGATCGGGTGAGCGAGGATGAAGACGCGCACCTGCGGCTTCCCGGCGGAGTCCGCGTCAGCGGGCCGGCGGCGCCGTGGGCCAGGCGGCTGCTGAAGGACGTGGAGCTGGGAGGTGAGACGCCTGGTGCAGGCCCGGCCTGGATCGGCCGACGCGAGAGCCTGGATGCTCAGGGTGTATACCGTCTCGGTCGGCCGTACGCCGGGGGCGGAACGCTGGCGCGCAAGGCGGAACTGGAGCGTATGCAGGGCCTGCAAGCCGAGCTGCAGGCGGAAGCCAACGGCCTGGCCGAGGCCGTGCAGGCGTGCGAGGTGCAAGTCGCAGGTCAGTCCGCGCACGTCGAGCGCTTGGAGGCCGCACGCCGAGAGGTGGAAGAGAAAGCAGGGCGCCTGGCAGCGCGGGCGGAGGCGGCAGCCGAGCGCCTGGCCAGATCGCGTGAGGAGCTGGTGATCGTGCGCGACACGGTGGCCAGGCTCGAAGAGGAGCGGGCAGCAGCGCAGCAGCGGGAAGTCGCCGAAGGGGAAGCACTGCGAACCTTGCGGCCGGCTGGGTCGGAGGCGGCCCCGGACCCCGAACAGCTGGCGGTCGTTCGGGCGAGCTGGGAGGAGCTGCGCGAGGGGCTGACGGCGCTGCAGTTGGACGAAGCCAGGGCGGCGGCGGCGCTCGATCGTGCGGAACGAGAGCTCAGGACGCAGCAGCAGGCAGAGAGCAGCGCGCGGGAGCGGTGCGAACGTCTGGCTCGGGAGGCGGACGAGCTTGAGGCGGGTCGTGCGGGCGCAGAGGCTGAGTCGGAGACGGCCGCTGGTGATCTGGAGGCCCTCTTCGAAGAGCAGGCGCAACTGGAGCGTGGCTCGCGGGAGCTAGACGAGGGTGCTGAGGAGCTGCGCCGGAAGGTCGCGGATCTGGAAGCGTTGCTCCGCCGGGTGCAGCAGGAAGAGCGGAGCCATGCTGAGCGGCGGCACGAGCTGGAGCTGGAACGGACGCAGATCGATGCCGAACTCAAGCGCACGCGCGAGCGTTTGGAGGACGAATGGGGCCGGCCCTACGAGAAGCTGACCCGGGAAGTCGAACCGGCCTCCGGTGGGTATGCGGAGCTGCGCGAGGAGCTCACGGAGATCGCCGAGCGTCTGAGTGGGATCGGGTTGGTCAACATGCTCGCGGAGCAGGAATACCAAGAGGAGAAGGAGCGGCTCGAATTCCTCCAGGCGCAGCGAGCGGACCTTGCCAAGGCCCGTGACGATCTGCGTGAAACGATCCGGCAGATCAACGAGACCGCTTCCGCCGCGTTCATCGACACGCTGGATCAGATCAGGGCCAACTTCAGGCGAACGTTCGCGACGCTCTTCGAGGGCGGGAACTGTGACGTCTGGCTGGACGACCCTGAGGATCCCCTCGACTCGCCAGTCGAGATATCGGCGAGCCCAGGCGGTAAGCGCACGCAGCGCATTCACATGCTGTCCGGCGGTGAGCGGGCACTCACCGCACTCGCGCTGCTCTTCGCGATCTACCTGGTGAAGCCGAGCCCCTTCTGCGTGCTCGATGAGGTTGACGCTCCCCTCGACGAGACCAACATCCGGCGATTCGTCACGATGCTCGAAGGATTCAAGTCGGGTGTCCAGTTCATCGTGATCACGCACAACCCGGTGACGATCGAGGCTGCCGACTGGATCTACGGCGTCACGATGGAGGAGCCGGGCGTGTCCAAGATCGTGGGCGTCGAGTTCAGCGAGTACGCCCGCGGGGCCGTGGCCTGAGCGGCGATGCGGCTGGTGACCGTGGGTACGGGCACCGTGGTGCCCGACCCCGAGCGTGCCTCGTCGTGCTACTGGGTTGAGCATGGTGATACGCGCGTCATCATCGATTGCGGCGCTGGCGCCCTTCAGGCTCTAGCGCGGGCGGGCCTCGCCTGGGGACAGCTTGACCACCTCGTCATCAGCCATTTCCACGCCGACCATATCGGCGAGATCCCTTCACTGATCTTCGCGCTGCGACATGGGCTCGAGGTGCCGCGGACGGCGCCGCTTTCGGTCTGGGGTCCGCAGGGCACGCAGCAGCTTTTCGCTGCCTGGGCCAGCGCCTTCGGACCCTGGGTCAGCGAGCCGGGCTTCGCAGTCGGGCTGCATGAGCTGCAGCTCGGGGCTCAGGTTCCACTTGGCGGACTCCACCTCAGCGTCACCCAGACACCGCATACGGAGGAGAGCCTCGCGTTGCGGCTAGAAGCTGCTGGATCCGCACTGGGCTACACAGGGGACACTGGCCCGAGCGAGTCGGTGGCGGAGTTCTTCCGGGGGGTCGATCTGCTGCTGGCCGAGTGCTCGCTCCCCGACGAACTCGTGGAGGAGTATCACCTTTCGCCCGCCCGTCTCGCCCGCCTGGCCGGGGAGGCTGCCGTCCGCCGTCTGGTGGTCACTCACGTCTACCCGCAGCTGCGGCGTCTCGATATCCCAGCGTTGCTCCGCGCCGGCGGCTATGACGGTGAGATCATCGTGGCGCACGACGGTCTCGAGCTTCAGATCTGAGCGAGCTTCCGTTTGACGTTCCTTTGATAGGCAGGTCTTTCTCTCTCCGTGTACGGCTTCACTGGGAGGATCGGCTGGCCACACCACGCGATCTGGGTGTCCTTGGAGAGCGACTCGCCGCCCGTCACCTCGAAGCACGCGGCTACGCGATCCTCCGTCGCAACTTCCGCTTCGGCCACCGCGAGATCGATCTCATCGTGCGCCGCGATGATGTTGTGGCGTTCGTGGAGGTGAAGACTCGCGCGGGACCCGGGTACGGTCACCCTCTGGAGGCGATCACGGCGCTCAAGCGGCGCGAGGTGGAGCGCGTCGCGCGCCACTGGCTCCGGCGCCACGGCCACCCGGGGACCCTTTACCGCTTCGATGCCGTGAGTGTCGCCCTCTTGCGCGGTGGCGACCCACTCATCGAGCACATCCCCAATGCCTGGCGGCTTGGTGAATGAGTCGGGGCGCCCCGCAATGAACGGTATGGATCGCTAGGCGTTGTAAGCGATCGCAGCGTGGCCTAGATTGCGACGCGTGGCCCGCCTCCCCGGCGCCAATCTGCAACCCGTCGAGGTGATTACAGTGCTCAGCGTGAGCCGCTTGAACCTGGTCGTGTCCGTCGCGCTTCTCGCTCTCCTGCCGAGCTCCCCACGCTGCCTTGAGGCCCAGGTGGGAGCGTCCATCCTGAGCCTGCTGGAGGCCAAAGGGAAGCTCAGCGTGGGAGAGGAAGTGCGGGGCGCGCTGTCCAGTTCCGATTACCGGTCATCCCGCGACGCCTATATGGAGGCCTGGACCCTCGAGGGTCAGGCCGGGGACCCGGTGACGATCGACCTGATCGCGGACGACTTCGACGCCTACCTCTACGTGGTGGGTCCCGGCCTGGATGAGACGCTCTCGGACGATGACTCGGGTGGAGCCTGCCACGCCCGTGTCACGTTCATTTTCCTGGAGACCGGTACCTTCTGGGTGGTGGCGACTTCGACCGGGCGCCGGCAGACGGGTGTCTACACCTTGCGTGTGTCAGACAGGCCAGGACCGACGGCGGGATACTCGTGTGGCGGGATGAACCCCGCCTGGCTCACCCAACTGCCGACCGAGGGCCGCACGTTGCGTCTGGGGGAAGTGGCATCGGGTGCGTTGACAGCCAATAGTCTCAGGCCCGGGGATGGGGCGAGAGCCGAGGCGTGGGAACTGGAGGGCCGTGCCGGTGAGTCGGTGACGGTGACGCTGGAGTCGGATGCCTTCGACGCCTACATGCTCGTCACCGGGCCGGGTCTCAGTGACGTGCTCACGGATGACGATGGAGCCGGGGACTTGGACTCGCAGCTGACGTTGCGCTTCCCGGTCGACGGAACGTACCTGGTGGTGGCAAGCAGCGTGGATGAGAGTGCTGTCGGGCCGTATACGCTTCGGGTGACGGAGCCTCTTGACCTCAACGAGCTGCCCACCGACGAGCGGGTCGTGGAGGTTGGCGGGACGATGAGCGGCTGGCTGCGCTCCACTGACCCGATCATCGGTGAGGGTCGGCGCGGCCAGGCATGGGCGCTGTCGGGCCGTGCTGGGCAGACTTTCACCATCGATCTGAGATCTTCGGAGTTCGACTGCTATCTTCTGGTCGTCGGCCCGGGCCTGGAACAGCCTCTTGAGGACGACGACAGCGGCGGCAATCTGGACTCGAGGATCAGGATTACGCTGCCCGAGGATGGGACCTATCGGGTGATCGCGAGTTCGCTCGGCTCGGGTGAAACAGGAGAGTACAGCCTACGAGTCATCGAAGAGAGTCGCTGAGTCGGCGGATCGGGACTCGGCCGGGACGTCCGTTGCTGGCCTGCCGGTTCGCAGCTAGATTGCCGTACACGGGCCCCGAGTGGTGGTTTCGGGCGGCAGGCGTGAGGGGGCTCATCCCTGCTGATAAACGTCTAACCTCGTGAACCCGCTAGGATGCATCGTCCCGCACTCGCACGACTTTATCGCCCGCGCCGCTTCGCCGAGATAGTCGGGCAGGATCACGTGTCGGCGACCTTGCGAACCGGCGTGGAGCGTGG
>Ga0111181_1003_pt1 | contig 65985 bp, 61 predicted proteins | sample DeeMarSWOR324_28_FD_80236 | JGI IMG/M metagenome (GOLD analysis project Ga0111181, IMG submission 80236) | Gemmatimonas sp. SM23_52
CGGGCCTTCGGCAGCGCCTCTTGGGGACGGAGGATGCCAGTACCGCCGAGCCACACGTAGGCCTCGGCGATACCGGAGTGCGCGAGGGCGTACTCGGGATCGCAGGCGAGTGCCTGCCGAAAGTACTCGAGTCCCTTCCGCGGACCCTCTCCCCCCTGGTTGACGAAGAACCGTCCCTTGAGGTACAGGTCGTAAGCTTCGAGGCTCTCCGTTGGTGGCCTGACGAGCCGCCCCGCCTCGCCAGCGACGAGCGTCACCTGTAACTTGTCCGTTATCGCCCTGGCGATATCGTCCTGAATGGCGAAGACGTCCTCCAGCTCTCGGTCGTAGCGCTCCGACCACAGATGGTAGCCGTCGGCGACGTTGACGAGCTGGGCGGTGATTCGGAGTCTGTCACCGGCCTTCCGCACGCTCCCCTCAAGCACCGTCGCGACCTTGAGCTTGGCTCCGACGTCGGCGATCGCCGGCGCCTTGCCCTTGAACGCAAAAGAGGACGTGCGGGCGGCGACGCGCAGATCCCTCAGCTGGGTCAATGCGTTGATGATCTCTTCCGTCATGCCGTCGCTGAAATACTCATTCTCAGGATCGTCGCTCATGTTAGCGAAGGGCAGGACCGCAATCGATCTTCGCTCGACGTCATGCGCGATGGCAGGCGGTGCGCTCGACGGCGCTGCAGCGGGTTCGGCTCGGGCCGGCTCTGTACGCCGCACGCCCTCGGGCGTAATCTCGAACGCCCAGGCAAGGACTAGCGCTATGGGGAAGCCAATCAGCGCGATGACGACCACGAACGTCAGCGTCCACTCCGGGAGATGCAGAGACGGGAAAGCGATTTCCGCGGCCTGCCAGATCACGAAGGCGACGGCCGCATAGACCACGGCAACGCGATAGACCTTCCGTCGCTTCAGCTCGGCGAGGAAGCTGCCCAGCTTCGAGGCTGGCTCGGTCATGGGCGTAGCCCTGGCCTCCAGGGGATTGAGGCTATCCGGGGCCCAGAATCTCCTCGCACAAGATGCCCCAGCGGTGTTACAGGCGGCAAGCCGCGGTTGTGCGGCCCCTGCCCCCCGGATAGGTTTGCCGGCTCATGAGCGCGGGCCAGATCTACGCGGGCACCTCCGGCTACTCCTACCCGGAGTGGAAGGGCTCGTTCTACCCGGAGAAACTGCCCCAGAAGGGGTTCCTGGAGTTCTACGCCGGTAAGTTTCCCACCGTGGAGATCAACAACACCTTCTATCGCTTCCCGGCGACGCGCCTGCTGGAAGGGTGGCACGACGGGACGCCCGACGGCTTCACGTTCGCGGTCAAGGCGAACCAGGGGATCACCCATAAGGGCCGACTCAAGGACGTCGAGCAGCTGACCCGCGACTTCGTGGAGCGCTGCAGGCTGCTCGGCGACAAGCTGGGCCCCATCCTCTTCCAGTTGCCGCCCAACTTCAAGCGCAACGACGGGCGGCTGGCGGACTTCCTCGACGCTCTAGACCCGCGACTGCGTTACGCCTTCGAGTTTCGCCACGAGAGCTGGTTCGACCCAGAGGTCTTCAAGCTGCTCGCCTCGGGCGGTGCCGCCCTCTGCATCTCGGAGGACGAGAAGCTCGATACGCCCCGGATCGCCGCAGGCAGCTTCGTCTACGCCCGCCTGCGCAGGAACGAGTACAGCGATGAGGAGCTGGCCGACTGGCACGCCTGGGTGAGCGGGCAGGCGAGCGAGGGGCGAGACGTCTTTGTCTACCTGAAGCACGACGAGGACGGGACCTCGCCGGAATACGCGCTCCGCCTACTGGCGGGAGGCTGACGTCAAGCTGGCGCCCGCTTGCCGACTGGCCGCCAGCGACGCATGTTAATGCGCCTTCCGCTTGCGGGCGCATTTTACAATCGGGACAACGGTTAAGGGCCGGGTAAGCTGGAGCTGGGCGGGCGCCGGATCCCAAGGAGGTAAGAGAACATGGCCGGAATCTATCGTTCGCTCTACTACGCCGATGTGACCGTCGGCAGCGGCGGTAGGCTCACGATCCCCCAGGAGGTCCGGGAGGACCTGAGTATCGAGGACGGCAACTCCCTCACGCTGCGGGTCGAGGAGAGCCCGGACGGCCAGCGCCAGATGGTGATCTGGAAGTCGGCCCAGCAGCCGGAGGAGTAGTAGCCAGCGGTCCAACCGACGCGGGATGAGTGCTGCGCCCGGGACGCTCGGCGGCAAGGCCGGCGACGCGACTCGGGCGCTAGCGGGTTATCCCGTGGATGTAGTCCCTGAGCATACGGTTCTCGAACCCCGTCCTCTCTAGCTGAATATTCACCACATCGCCGATCGAGATGATGCCCGCCAGTTGCTCACCCTTGAGCACCGGTAGGTGGCGGATCCGGTTCTTCGTCATGATCCCCATGACATAGTCGAGATCATCATCAGGCAACCCGATGATCACGTCCGTCGTCATGACGTCGCGGACGCGGGTCTCGCGCAGCCGGTCGCTGCGTTTCGCGCTCTCCCGCAGGATATCCCGCTCCGTGATGATCCCGACGACGGATCCATGATTACGGGTGACGACCAGCGCGCCGATCCTGTGGTCTACCAGGCGACGGATCGCCTCCAGAACCGTACGGTCCGGCTCGATCGTTACGACCTTCGGCCCCTTCTGTCGGAGGATGTCTCTGATCCTCACTTGACCTCCTTTTCGGCGGGCGCCGCGAGGCACTCGATGCGCCACGCGCCCACGACCCTGACCAGCAGTATGTTCGGGATTCGCACCCACTGCGCCTGTAACAATCGACGCACGCAGCAGGTTCCCGGGGCAACCCGCCGGAATATGAGAAGGCCGGTTGCGCCCGTCGCCGAGCGCACACCGGACCGAGTACTGCGGCGAGACTGTACGACGTTTAGGCCATGAGGTTCAGGACAGTTCCTTGACGAAGATGTTCCGGAAGTAGACGCTGCTCTGCTCGTCGTGGTTCTGGAGGCCGATATAGCCGCGATCCGCGAAGTCCATCACCTTGCCGCGCGGCTCGGCGTCCCAGTTGATCACCTTGACTCCGTTCAGCTCCACTTCGATGTGATTCCCCACGAAGCTGATCTTGAAGTGGTTCCACTCGCCGGGCAGGTTCGAGGACTCCGCGCTGGGCGCCTCGGCGTCGTAGACCGCGCCCGTCCGATGGATGCCTTCCCCGGCGTCGTTGATCTGGATCTCGAAGCTGTGGTAGATGTAGTCGTCGCTGGTCGGAACACCGGGAACCCGCACGAAGATACCGGAGTTGGTCGCCTCGTCGTCGCACATGAAATCGAGCTCGAGCACGAAGTCGCCGTACTCCTTAGCGGAGTACCAGAAGAGCCCCATCCCGCCGTGTGACTTGAGTACGCCCGTTTCCTTGTCCAGTTCGAAATAGCCGGGCCCGTAGTGGTTCCAGCCGTGCTTCGAGTACACCCCGTTGTGCTCCTTGAGGATCTGCTCGTACCCCGCCTGCTGCATAGCGCTCTCCAGCGTTGCCACTGTCGCTTCTCCGACAGCTTCACCGATCACCTTCGCCGAGAAGTCGGCGAAGTCTTGCGACGTGCACGTCACGCAGGCGACCAGGACCACTAGCGGTACGACGCGTCTCATGATCTCTCTCACTTTCGAGGATTCCATTCTCCCTTGGCCACCGCCGGCACATACTCTTCCAGTCCCGGCGGCGGGAACGGAAGCGTCTTCTCCTGTTCGGCGCTCATGTATGCCGTCATCAGGAGCTCGGTCACGTTGACGCCGTCGCTGAAGTTCTCGTCCGGGCGCACCCCGGCCAGGAACGAGCGAACCATGTGCCGGTTCTCGCCGGTGTAGCCGTACTCGCTCTCTTCGTCGCTCACCACCGGCATGAGCCCCATCTCGGCGTTCTGTTTCTCCACCAGGTCCTCGCCAACGTCGCCCTGCACCTTCCCGAGAAGCTCCATGCTCAACCGCAGCCCCGCACCGACGAAGCACCAGGAGGTGGTGACCTCCACGATTCGCTCGTTGCCCTCCCTGTCTCTGTACTCCACCAGTGCGCGGGCGAAGTCCTCGGCGGGCCGCGTCAGGTAGTCGGTCCTTCCGTCGCTGTTCTCCAATAGGATCTTCGCATAGCCGGGCTGCTGCCATTTCAGGCAGGAGGTGTGCGCCGTGACCTTGACGGGCGTGAGCGCGTCACGCGGCGCACCCGGTGGTGTCAGCAGGAAGCGGGCGACCTCGACCGAGTGGCACATCATGTCGTTCAGCACGCCGCCGCCCTGCAACGAGCCTTCCCAGAACCAGGGCATGTGCGGGCCGCTGTGCTCCTCCGCCGCCCGGGCCAGGTAGGGCGGCCCGGTGAGCGCGGCGCCGCGGGTCCAGAGGATCTGCTTCCCGCGCACCACGGCCGGCGAGAAGAGCTGGTTCTCCAGGTAGCCGTCCAGCAGCCCCACTCTCTGGACCAGCTCGAGCATCTTCTGGGCTTCCGCCACGTTCCGGCCCAACGGCTTCTCACAGGCAATGCCGACCAGCTCGCCCTTACCCGACTCGACGGCGGCGACGATCTCTTCCATGACCTCTACGCGCGTGTAGTTCGGCGCGCAGATCCAGACCGCGTCGATGGCCGGATCGGCGACCATGTCGGTGATCGACTTGAACGGCTTCGCGTCCCCGACGCCGAGCCTCTTGGCGAGTGCGACCGCCTCCTCGACCGTCCCGTCGGGGCGGCCCGTCACTCCCAGGATATCCGAGTCGCGCACGCCGACCCACGAGCGGATGTGGAACTTCCCGACGAATCCGCCACCGATCAGTCCAACCCCAAGCCTCTTCTTAGCCATTCCGACTCACGCCTCTCTATTGCCTGCGACTGGGTGATTGCGTCTACACCTGCGCCGGTGCCTGGGACGGGATCGCTGCACCCTCCTCACGGAAGAAGAGCAGGAACGCAAGGGCACACAGGATCGTCAACGCGCACGGGACCAGGAACACATTCGTCCAGTTGGTGCCGATTTCAGTGGTAAAGACATCCTTGATCGAGCCGGCGAACAGGCTGCCCAGGAAGCGGCCGAAGCCGAGTGCCACGATCGCGATGAGGCTCTGCGCCGAGGCCCGGATATCCGCGGGCGCGACGTTGTCCACGTAGATAAAGGCCGCCACGAAGAAGAACACGTAGCAGAAGCCGTGCAGCGCCAGCGAGGCGATCACCAGCCAGGCGGGCGTACCTATGGCGAATATCACGTAGCGGAGCGGCCAGGCGATCACACCGATCGCGAGCGTCTTCCGCATCCCGTACTTCTTGAGGAAGACCGAAAGCAAGAAGGCCATCACGAAGACCTCCGCCACCTGCGCGATGGTCATCACGAGCGGAGTGTTCGCCGGTACCACGCCGATCTTGTCGGACTCGAGGAACGGTGCCGTCAGGATGTAGTAGAACTCGAGCTCCGTGGCCACGACGAAGGTGATACCGACGAAGATCGCGAAGTCCTTCACCTTCAACATCTTCAGGGATTCGAGAAACGCCCAGGGCTTGACCCCCTCCTTCTGGGGAGGCGTGTGCGGCAGGGTCAGCGACTGCAAGCCCATGACGATCGAGAACAGCCCGGCCAGGAACAGCATGTCTCCCTGCACGCCGGGCATCACTTCGCCGCCGGCCAGCCAGCGCCAACCGGTCAGCAGCCAGCCCGCCGCGATCCAGCCCAGCGTGCCGCCCACGCGGATCGGGCCGAACTCCTTCTCGGAGTCCTCCAGGTTGATCATCGCGATCGAGTTAGTCAGCGCGAGTGTCGGAGCGTAGATGAGGCAGTAGACCAGCATCAACACCGCCATGACGCTGAAGTCGGTGATGCGCGACACGATGAGCAGGAGAACTCCTCCGCTGAACGCGAGGAACGCGATCACCTTTTCCGACGAGAAGTAGCGATCCGCGACCTGACCGCCCACGAAGGGAGCGAGGATCGTGGCCAGTGGAAGCAGGGCGTAGATCACGCCGACCTGAAACCCACTGAAGCCCAGGCCTCTGTCCCCCAGATAGGCGGAGAGCACCGGGGCCCAGGCACCCCAGATCGCGTACTGCAGGAACATCATGATCCCAAGACGGAGTTTCGCGCTCACAACGCTCTCCTTTCAGTGAGGAAGGACCACCGATGTCTCCCTACGGCCGCGCCGCGGGTCCCTGCACCACCGTCAGACGATCCTCCTGGCCACGGGATCCCACTCCACCTTCCGCCCCAGCTGATACGAGCGGGTCGCCATGTGGCAGGTCATCGCCTCCTCGAAGCCCCGCTCGATGTTGCAGCTCGTCTGACCACCGCGCCGGATCACATCCAGCCACTCCTTGATGTGAAGGTGGTAGGCGCTGACGCGCTTGCCGCCTCTGTATGTGTACAGCAGACCTCTGCTGGCGAAGTACTCTTCGGTAGCCGAGGTCACGGCATCGATTCCTTTGAAGCCCGGCCGATACGTGAACATGGGCAAGGAGGTATCGATGATCCCCTCCTCGATCTTCTTCTCGTAGCGTGTGGATTCAGGCTCCGCCCTGATCGTCAGACCACTGCCGATCTCCATGCTAGCGTCGTGGCCCATGAACACCTTGCCGCGCCACTTGCCGCTGGCCAGTGTCGCGCTGTACACCAGCGTCAGATCGCGGTCGGGATACTCGACGACCGCCTGGAAGACGTCCGGCACGTCGCGACCGTCCTTGAAGAAGTAGATGCCGCCTGACGCCACCGCAGATTTGGGGATACCCAGATCCAGAATCTGGTTAATGGCGTCATACTCATGCGAAAGCAGATCGCCCGACAGGCCGGTCCCGTAATCGAACCAGCAGCGCCAGCGGAAGAACCGCTCCAGGCTGAACGGCACCTTGTGGGGCGCCGGCTCCTGGAACTGCTCCCAATCGATGGTCTCCGGGCTGCCCTCCTCATGGATCTCGTAGACCCAGGCCCCGACCGGATCGTTTCTGTTGGTGGTCGTCTCGATCAGGCAGATAGGGCCGAGGATGTCCGCCTCGATGACCTCTCGGGCCTTCATGTGGCTTTCGGCCTGGCGGTTCTGGTGGCCCAGCTGGAAGACGATGTCGGAATTGCTGACCGCACCGTAGACCGCGTGTGTCTCCTCTTCCGTCCGCGTCATGCACTTCTCGCAGTAGACGTGCTTGCTGGCGGCCGCCGCGTCGATCGTCATCCGCGAATGCCAGTGGTCCGGAGTCGCGATGATCACGGCATCCACGTCACCGCTCTCCAGCAGGTCGGTGTAGCGCAGATAACGCTTGGCGGCTGGGAATGTTCGGCCGCCGCCCGGACGGACATCGACCTGCGAGGCCGCGATGCCTCGTTCCGCTCTCACATCGAAGACATCGCAGACCGCTGTGATGGCGATGTTCAGGTCGTCCTGGTCCAGATAGCTCTGCAGCCGGTTGTTGCGGGGATCCTCCTCGGCAGCCTGGCGGGCGTCCTCCACCCAGTCGGGATGCGCGAAGCCCGCGCTGCGGACCAGCGACTCTCCCTCACCGCCGAACCCGATGATCCCCACCCTGATCAGCTCGCCGGGCGGCCTTGAGATCGCCTCCGGAATGACCGCAGGAGCACCTTCCGCCACACCCAGCTCGGCGAGGATCTCGCGCCGCTTGAAGTCATCCTCGAACTTCTTCTTGAAGAAGCTGTAGAAGAAGACGCCGAAGATGGGGATCGACGCCAACGCTTTGATGACATCTCGACGGCCGATCCCGCGACCTTCCTCTCGCTCACCCGTCTCAGGTTGCGTCGCCCCAGACTGCAACTGGCCGGGCTCCACGCTGTTGCTCTTGCCTTCGTCGCTCATCATACATCCTCCGCAAAGGCGAGTGTCTGCTCGGATTCTTCAGCGCCACGCTTCCAGAATACCAGTCTATCCAGCCCAAGGATCCTTTCCGTAGGGAAGGCGAAGACCACCAGCAATGCGACGAGCTCGATCAGCACCTTGTTGACAACGAGGTAGCTGCCCTCCGCAGGCATCGAGTAGGTGTAGCCGACGAAGGGCGGAGCGGCGATGTAGTAGAGGGCAAGCAAGACTACACCGGCGATAGTGGCCACTCGGGTCAAGCACCCGAGCAGCAACGCCAAGCCGATGAGCAGCAACCCCCACTCGTTCAGGAAATCCACGACACCCAGCGCCGTGGGACTCGAGGCCAGGCTGACGAACAGCCCCGAGAACCACCACTTCGATTCCGCGAGGTAGTCGGCTGACGTCCAATACGGGTTCGTCAGCTTCGCGAGCCCTTCGTAGAAGAGGTGCCAGCCGATGAGCATCCTGAGGGCTACCAGACTGGCAAGCTGGAACTTGGTGTAACCCGGTGAGCCTGTCATTCTGACCCTGCCTTTTCTTGGTGAGGCTGCGCCGCGCTTCTCCAGCCCTTCGATTTCAGTTGATGCGCATGCTTGTCGATGACGAGACATTCACAGCCGGGAAGCGAGTCGATGTAGCGGACACCTTCTGGCGGATCCATCACAAAGACGCTGGTCGCCAGCGCATCCGCCGCCATGCTCGTGGGTGCGACCACGGACACACTGGTGTTCGATTGGGGCGACCTGCCCGATCTGGCGTTCACGATGTGGTGGAAGCTGCGCTCGTGGTCGAAATAGATCTCGTAGCTGCCTGATGTGGCCACGGCGGCGTCGCGCACGTGTATGACATCCGGAAAGTCGCCCCTCTTGGCGGGATCCTGAACCGCCACCGTCCAGGGGTCACCTTCTTCCTTCGTCCCAGCCGTACGGATGTCACCGCCAGCATTGATCAAGTAGTCACTCAGTTTGTGACGGGCGAGGACGTCAGCCACCCTGTCGACGATGTAGCCCTTGGCGATCCCATCCAGCGTGATCCCCATACCGTCTTCCCGGAAGCGAATCGCTCGTCGTGACAGTTCGATCTTCTCGGAGCCAACGAGCCGCATTGCCTCCCGCATGCGCTCCGGCGCCGGCTCACTCGCGGCCTCGCCGTCCAGGCATTCCCTGAACAGGTCGACGAGCGGCTGTACCGAGATATCGAACGCTCCCTGGCTCAGCTGGTTGTAGTAGAGCGCTCGCGTGACCACCTGGAAGAGCTCAGGCGGTGTATCGTCGACCTGGCCCTCTCGGTTGAGCTGGGAGACAGCGGTCGATGCGTCGTAGCGATTGAAGACCCTGATCAGCCTGTCCATCTCCTGGAACGCCTGGCCGATCGCTTCCTCGGCTCGATCCCGCGAGCGATGCACAGCGGAGACCGAGACGAAGGTGCCCATCGCGGGCCTGCCACTGGTGACCTTGTAGGCCTTCCCAGCAACCGGGACGGCTTCCGAGGCGACGGGGGAGAGGTCGACGCGCTCGAACCCCAGTTCGATGAGAGCAGAGAGCTTACGGCCGATTCGGACAGCCTCGTCCATGCGGAGTCTTGGGCTTGTTCGAGGACGCAGCCAATATATCAGGCGCAGCCGACGGAAAGCCAGCGGCTAGGCCCGAAGCTTCCGGGAATGGGCACCTAGGGCGGCGTTGTGTACTCCGGCGTCAGCTCGTCGCGCACCCGCTCGAGCAGTGCCTTGGTCGCCCGGATGCCTTCCGGCTCGCCGAGCTCGGCACCCTCGTACTCGATCCCGACATACCCGCGGTAGCCGGCGTCGAGAACGATCCGCATCATGCGGAGATAGTCGGTGTCTCGCTCGTTGCCCTGCTCGTCGAAATCGTGGGACTTGGCACTGACAGCTTTGGCGAACGGCATCAGCTCGGCCACACCCCGGTAGCGGTCGTACCAGACTTCCTCCTCGACGCGGAAGTTGCCGAAGTCCGGAAGTGTCCCGCAGCGCGGATGGTCCACCGCCTGGATGACGCTCGCCAGCCAGGCGCCGTTCGAGGACAGGCCACCGTGATTCTCGACCAAGACGTTAATCTGGTGCTCGGCGGCGAACTCGGTCAGCCGGCGCAAGCCGTCTACAACCAGCCTGCGCTGCTCGTTGCGCGTGCCTTCTGATTGCGCGTTGCAGCGAATCGAGTGGCAGCCCAAGAAGTACGCCGCCTCCACCCACTTGTAGTGGTTCTCCACCGCCCTGGCCCGATCTCTCTCTTCCCGCGCACCCAGCGCACCCTCGCCATCGACCATAATCAGCAGGCTTCGCACGCCGTGATCCGAGGCCCGCATCCCAAGCTCTCGCAGATAGAGCAAGTCTTCCGCCTTGTCCTTGAAGAAGGAGTTGACGTACTCGACAGCATCGAGCCCATAGTCGACCCGGGCCGTCTTTGGAAAGTCCAGCGGATCGAGCTCACCGGCGTTGAGGGTGCGATGCAGCGACCACTGAGCCAGGGAGGTCTTGAACAGCGGTTGCAGCGGGCGCGGCCCGACGCCCCGCGCCAGCAGAGTGATCGGGTTCCGCAACAGGGCAGCCGGCAGCACGGTCGCCGCACTCGCGAGGAAGCCGCGGCGGCTGATCGCTTTCAACCACAGTCCATTCATAGGCCCTTTACCGTATGGAGATGGGCGATGTGTGTGATGCTGGGCCTGTACAAGTTGGGACACGCTCGGGATCTGCGAAAGTCTCGGCGGTTACCGGTCAGCGGTGGTCGGCACGACTCGAAGAGGCGCGGCGCAAACAGAACCGGCGGCTCAAGCTCAACATCGAACCGCCGGTACAGTCGCTTTATCGCGCGCCGCGACGCGCGGCTGAAACTCAGTAGTATGGGCTAGTACCGCGGGAATGATCGGTGACGTCCACGACCTCGACAATTTCCGGGAACATCTCCTTGAGCATCCGCTCGATTCCCTGCTTCAGTGTCACCCTCGCCATGCCGCAACCCTGACAGCCGCCGGAGAGCTGCAGGTAGACGACGTTATCCCGCACGTCCATCAGGGAGACCCCGCCACCGTGAGCAGCCAATGCCGGGCTGATTCGCGTCTCGATGACCTGAGCGATCTCTTGCGCCAGCTCGCCGCTGGGCGAGTCCGTGCCGATCGGGTTGACGTTTGGGTTCTCGACCTGGAAGCCGCCGCCGTAACCGCTCTCGATCCAGTCCACCGTGGCACCCTCGAGCTTGCTGGCGCTGCCTTCGTCCACGAGAACCGTGAAGCCACCCGCGTCGAGGACGGTGTCACCGGGCTGCTGGTCCGACTCGTCCACCAGCGAAAGCTCGTACTGGGGCGCCAGCGGGCTGCCCGGCTGCACCGCCACCCGCAGCGCCACGGGGGTCTCCTCGTCCGCCATGAAAGCCAGCACCCGCTCGCGCGCCTTATCGGTGAACGTCAACATGTTTCACGCCTCCAAAACGGATCTATCGTGCCTGGTCGGCCAGCTGCCTGGCCCGACGGTCACAGACCCTCCTAATATAGCAGGGTTCCGCGGCCTGGCAGCGGGGCCCGGAGTACGTGTGTCTCTGCGAGCGGAGGATCGGCAGATGCCTGATCAGACCAGAATCCGGGTGGCAGAGGGCGACATCACCGAGTTCCGGGGTGACGCCATCGTGAACGCTGCCAACAACCGTCTGAAGCTGGGCGCCGGCGTGGCCGGTGCCATCGCGCGTAAGGGCGGCCCCAGCATCCAGCGCGAGTGCGACGAGCACGGTCCCATCCGCGTTGGCGAGGCCGCAATCACTGGCGGCGGGAATCTGGCGGCCCGCTATGTGATCCATGCCGCAGCGATGGGCGACGAGCCCGCAAGCCGGGCGTCCATCGAAGGCTCGACGCGTCACTCGCTCGAACTGGCCGACCAATGCGGCATCAAGACGGTCGCCTTTCCGATCCTCGCCTCCGGCGTCGCCGGTTTCCCGCTGGACGAGGCCACTCGCATCATGGCGGAGACGATCCGTGCCTACCTAGCCGAGGGTAAGACGCGGATTGTGGAGCTGACGTTCTATGGGTACTCGGCCGCCGACGCGGACACGGTTCGCAAGGTCGTGGACGAGGTCTTACCTTGCTGACCCGGCCGAGCCTTAACGATACAGGTTGGGTAGGCTAAGACGAAGGCGGAGGTACTTCATGGCCGCGAACCGCTGGACGCCGGAGCGTTTCGACGATATCGCCGACTTCTGGGCCAACCGGCTAGTGATGGAATCGGCTGCCCTCGACATCTACGGGCAGCTCGCCGGTGGCTCGCTGGGTGCCGAGGAGGTGGCTGAGCGGCTGGGCCTCGAGCCGGGGTCGACACACCTACTCCTAGACGCACTCACCGGGCTCGGACTCCTGAGCAAGAAGGGCAACCGCTACTCGAACAGTGAGGCGGCTGCCCGCTATCTGGTGCCTGGCTTACCCGACTACATGGGCCACCGGCTGATCGCCGCACAGCAGAGCTGGGAGATGTGGGGCCACCTCTCCGACGCGTTGCGCAGCGGCCAGCGGCAGCGCGACAAACACTTTTTCGAAGACCCGGAGGCGGCTCGTCATCTGCTGCTCGCCCTTCACCGTGACGCTCGATCGCGCGCTGCTGACATTCTGGTCCGAGGCGATATCGATCTGAGCGAGCGGCACCAGATGCTGGATTTGGGTTGCGGCGCCGGTACCTACGCCGTGGCCTTCTGCCGTGCGCACCGGCAGCTGCACGCGACCCTGGTGGACCGTCCCATCGCCGCCGCGGTTGCCCGGGATGTCGTTGCCTCGGCAGGCCTCGAGGACCGGATCAGCGTGCTCGAATATGACGTCGATGAGCACGAGCTTCCCAGCAACTACGATTTCATCTGGATATCGAACGTCATCAACAGCCGCAGCTACAACGCGAACCGGGCTCTGTTCGAGCGACTCTACCACCGTCTGGTGCCGGGCGGCGAGGTTGCTGTCCACGACATGATCATGGACGACACCCGCACACGACCGGCGCGTGGCGCCGTGTTCTCCCTGTACATGTTGCTCAGCAACGGCGTAGGGCGCTGTTACACTTTCCAAGAGGTTTTCGATTGGCTGGACGGGGCCGGCTTCCACGACATTCGCTGGGTGCGTGAGGCTGACGACGACATGACACTTGTGATAGGGACACGATGAACGCGAACGATAGAGAGGCGGGACGACTGCTCGAACTGCACGAGGCGCATGTGCGCGCGTGGAAAGAGTTCGATCTGGGCGCTCTCGGCCAAATCTACGATCCCGACTGTTATGTCTTCGACACCATCCCGCCTCCTGTCTTCCGAAACCTGAGGGAGTTCCTGGAGCACCTCACGCCAGTGCTCCAGTCATACTCCAGGTTCAAGCTTCGCACCTTCGACCAGCTGGTACGGGTCGACGAGCGCCGCGATGATCGCATTGGCTGGGTCGCATCGCGCTACGAGCTGGAGGCCGGTCGCGACGAGGGCATCTACCGTCACACCGGCCGCTGGACGGAGATCTTCGAAAAGCGGGACGATACCTGGAGGCTCGTCCACTTTCACTCGTCTAAGGATCCAGCTGAACTGTAGAAGAGCGAGAGTTACGGGTTCAGCTGGTCGTGATCGGTCGCCGACTGGCCGTCACGTCCCCACTAGCGGCGCTTTGGCTGCGATGGCCGCAGCTCCACGCGGCTCGGCAACGCGCGGTCCTCGTGCTCCAGCAGCTGTAAGACCGCCCTCGCCACGTCGCCGGGCGCCAGCTTCCACGACTCGCCGGTCGGCTGCTTCTCATTGAAACAGGTGTCCACCGACCCAGGCATGACGCAGCTCACGCGGATGCCGTGGTCGCGCAGATCGAGCATCAGCGCCTCTGTGAACCCGAGCAGCCCGAACTTAGAGGCGTTGTAGGCGGTGCCGCCGGCGAAGGCATAGCGGCCGGCGAGGCTGCTGATAATGATGATCCAACCGCCGCCTCGCTTCTTCAGTTCGGGCACCGCTTCGTGGCAGCAGTAGTAGACGCCGGTCAGGTTGGTCTCGATTACCTGGTGCCATCTCTCCGGGTCGATCTCGTCGACCGGGCCGAACCCGCCGCCGACCCCGGCGTTGGCGATCAGGATGTCGATACCACCGTACTCTTTCACCGCCCTGGCGATCAGTGCTTTCACATCCGCGAGCTTGCGAACGTCGGCCGCGACGCCCAGCGCCCGACCGCCGCCCGCCGCGGTGATCTCGTCGGCCGCCTTTGCAGCTTCGACGGCGTTTCGCGCGCAGAGCACGACGTGGACCCCGGTCTCCGCCAGCGCCCCAGCGATGGCGCGGCCGATCCCTTTACTACCTCCGGTGACGATGGCGACCTTACCTTTGAGAGCCGGCATCCCGAAATCCTCCCCGGTGTTCCCACGGCTGTGACGGCTGCCTCACGCTGAGGCCGAGACCGACCTGGCGCAAGGCTTCCCCCCTGTTAGAGGCCGGTCCCAGCACCTGGGCCCGAGCCGCGCACCTTCGCTGTAATAGATACCGCTCTACCCTAAACGGGCCGATCTGGATATATTGGCCGCCTCAACAGCTACGCGGCACAGTGACCGCGTTGCCGCTCCCGGCGGTGTCGGCTGCCGGGAGCTTCGTTATTGGCCCCAACCAGAGAGAGCGGTATGAAACGGATGTTCAGGAGCTTTTCCCTAGTGGCTGCGGGCTTGTTCCTCGTGGCGGCTGTGGCCTGCGAGAAAGGCGAGACCCAAGCGGAGCAGTCGCTTTCAGCAGCCACACCCAACGTGGTGACAATCACCGCAGGCGATTTCGTGTTCGAGGCCCCAGCCGAGATCCCTGCCGGGCTGACGACGTTCCGCCTGGTTAACAAGGGCACCGAGCTCCACCACGCCCAGCTCTTCAGACTGCTGGAGGGCAAGAGCGTCGACGATCTGCTTGCGGCGTTCCAGGCCGGCGGGCCGCTGCCAACCTGGATTTCATACCTAGGTGGGCCCAACGCCGTCGATCCCGGCGGGGTATCCAACGCGACTTCCGTTCTGGAGCCGGGACACTACGTGCTCGCCTGCGTGATACCGAGCACGGACGGCGTGATCCACTTAGCGAAGGGGATGATCTCGGAACTCAAGGTGGTGCCTTCCGGAGCGCCGACGGCGAACGAGCCGCAGGCCGATCTGGTGATGAAGCTGGTCGACTACGGCTTCTTGCTCTCACCCGAGACGGTGACGGCCGGGACACACATCATCCGTGTCCTGAACGAGGGGCCGCAGGTCCACGAGGCGGTCGTCGCGCGGCTCGAGCCTGGCAAGTCAATGGCCGACCTGGCGGCCTGGTTCGACGGTGGCATGCAGGCGCCGCCGCCGGCCCATTTCATCGGCGGCGTCGTGGGACTCGACGTCGGGAAGGAAGCGACCTTCAGCGCGGAATTCACGCCTGCCACGTACCTGTTGCTCTGCTTCGTGCTGGACGCGCGTGACGGTAGGGAACACCTCGCGCACGGCATGGTGAAGCAGTTCACGGTGAGCTGAGCGGACGAGTCACCACCTGTAGCTTGCCGCGCGAAGCACCATTCAAAGCGGTCAGGGGGGAGACAGAGTTCTCCCCCCGACCTCCAAACGACACGCAGATCGCGCTCAAAGCCAGCGATCGGAACCGCGCCGCTCTAGACTCCGGCATGACGAAGCACTGGCTCCAATACTTCCCAAACGTTCCCCGCCACGATCTGATGCCCCTCAGCCGTCGGGTGGTTGCCGTCCGGCTGGTTGAGCTCCGGCACCCCAGCCACGCCATCCAGCAGGAACGGGATCAGTGCGGCGCCGTTCTCTGCAGCCAGCTCCACGAACGTGGCCTCGAACAGGCTGGCGTACGGCTCGCCCAGATTGGGCGCCGCTCTCAGTCCGGCAATCACGATCTGCGCGTCCGTGTGCGCGGCGCGGGTCCGGTCGATGATCTCCTGCAGATTGGCACGCATCGCCTCGATATCTTGCCCACGCAGCATGTCGTTGGCGCCGAGCTCCAGCACCAGCACCGCCAGCGGCTGCCGCAGCAGCCAGTCCATCCGCCTGAGCCCACCCGCCGAGGTCTCGCCGCTGACTCCGGCGTTGAGCACGCGAAAATCGAGACCGGCCGAGTCGATCTTACTCTGGATAAGCGCCGGATAGGCCTCGTCGGAAGGGAGTCCGTAGCCGGCGGTAAGGCTGGTGCCCAGAAACAAGACGACCCGGGCCAGCGTATCGGATGCTGAAACCTGAGCAGCCGGCAAGCGTACTACTGCCTGTTCATCCCCACGGTCACAGGCGAGGGCCAGTGCGGCGAGGCCGCAGACGACTATCTTTCGGGGCATGATGATTATCGCTAAAGGACTCGCGCAGACCTACATGAGCGGCGACCGGCCGCTCACCGTGCTCAAGGGCATCGATCTCGAGATCGAGGCCGGCGGCGCCGTCGCCATCCTCGGACCTTCAGGTTCCGGCAAGACAACGCTGCTGGGCCTGCTCGCCGGACTCGACCTGCCATCCGCCGGCTACGTGGTCCTAGACGGGCAGAACCTGAGCGAGCTGTCTGAGGACGAACGTGCCGAGCTGCGCGCGGATAAGGTAGGCTTCGTCTTCCAGACTTTCCAGTTGATCCCCACGCTCACGGCGCTCGAGAACGTCCTGGTCCCCATCGAGCTTCAGCAGGCGAGCGTCGTGAACGGAGGCGAGATGCAGCGACGTGCCAGCGAGTTGCTTGAGCGGGTCGGGCTCGGCGACCGGACGCACCATTACCCGGCACAGCTCTCCGGCGGCGAGCAACAGCGGGTGGGGCTCGCCCGGGCGTTCGCCAACCGGCCGAAGATCCTGATGGCCGACGAGCCGACCGGCAACCTGGACGCTGAGACGGGGCACCACGTAATCAATCTAATGGTGAGGCTCAATCGCGAGGAGGGCACGACCCTCGTTCTGGTGACACACGACGTCGAGCTGGCCTCGAAGGCGCATCGCATCATCCAGCTCTCGGCTGGCCGCATCGTCTCCGACGAGAGGCTAACACCGCAGTGAGCCTCCGCTTCACGCTAGCGATGGCACGACGTGAGAGCCGTACCACCCGGCGGCGGCTCCTCATCTATATCATCGCTATCACCCTCGGCGTCGCCGCTCTCGTCGCCATCAACTCTTTCAGGGCCAACGTGACATCCGCGGTCAGCGAGCAGGCGCGTCAGCTGCTGGGGGCCGACCTGCAGCTTGGCAGTCGCTGGCCTTTCGCGCCGGATGTGGAGGCGGTGATCGATTCGCTGGAATCAGCCGGCGCGGCCGTCTCACGGCTGACCTCCTTCACCTCGATGGCGCTGGCCACACGTTCGGGTGACGCGCGTCTGGTCGAGGTGCAGGCACCATCGGGGGACTATCCATACTACGGCGAGCTCGAAACAGAGCCCCCGGAACTCTGGCAGACATTTCGTGTGGCGCGGCAGACGCTCGTCGATCCGGCCGTGCTCATTCAGCTGGACGCCGCGATTGGCGACACGCTCGCCATCGGTCAGGGCCGCTTCGTCATCGCCGGCACGGTGGCCAAGATGCCGGGTGACATCGGGCTGCGCTCGACCATCGGCCTGCGCGTCTACATACCGGCACCGTACCTGGAAGAGACCGGGCTGCTGCGCTTCGGCAGCATCTCCTACTACCAGGCCTATCTCAGGATCGCTGACCCCGCGCAAGTGCAGAGTACGGTGGAGGCGCGCGACTCGCTGTTCGAGGCCAACCGCGTCTGGTACACCACGGTGGAGGAGTACGGGGAGGATTTGACTGAGGGCCTGGATCAGCTGGGGCGCTTCTTAGGGCTCGTCGGTCTCGTGGCACTCCTGCTAGGGGGCATCGGTGTGGCAAGCGGGGTGCACGTCTTCGTGAGCGAGAAGCTCGACACGGCGGCCGTGCTGCGCTGCCTCGGCACGCGCCAGCGGCAGACTTTCGCCATCTACGTGTTGCAGGCCGGTCTGATGGGACTGGCCGGCGCCGTGCTCGGCGTTGCCCTCGGCCTCGCGATGCAGGCAGTCGTCCCGCAGGTGCTGCGCGATTTCCTGCCGCTCGACGTTCCCTTCAGCCTGGAGTGGGGAGTGATGCTCGCCGGGCTCGGGATCGGACTCTGGGTCTCCCTGCTGTTCGCACTGCTACCACTGCTGCGCATCAAGGACGTGGCACCGCTACGGGCCCTGCGCCGCGACTACGAGACGGCACGCCGGCGGCGCGATCCCTGGCGGCTCGCCACCTATACCGCACTCGCCGTCACCCTCCTCGCGCTCACGGTCTGGCAGGCGCCGCAGCTGGTCATCGGCCTCGCCTTCGCCGGCGCCGCCGCCGTCGGTGCAACGATGCTCGGCCTCACCGCTTTCGCCTTGATGCACTTGACTCGCCGCTTCTTTCCCAGGCGAGCCGACTTCGCCCTGCGACAGGGAATCGCGAACCTCTTCCGACCGCACAACCAGACGGTCGCCGCTACATTGGCGATCGGCTCCGGCGTCTTCCTCATCGCACACCTCTACGTGGTGCAGCGCAACCTGCTGGACCAGATCGCCATTGAGACGCGCCCGGACCGGCCCAACCTGGTGATGTTCGACATCCAGCTCGACCAAGAGAAAGGTGTCGCGGCACTACTCGAGCAGCGCGGCGCACCTGTGATTCAGCGCACGCCCATCGTGCCCGCGCGCCTCACGCGACTCGGCGAGCGGAGCGTCGAGGAAATCCTCGCCGACACTACAGGCCCGCGCATCCCACGTTGGGCGTTGCTTCGGGAGTACAGGCACACCTATCGGGACACACTGGTCAGCTCCGAGCAGCTGGTCGGCGGTGTGTGGTTCACGGAAGAGGGCGTTGGGGAGCGTGAGGAAGCGCTCCCGCGCATCTCCATCGAGGAGGGCATCGCCGAGGAACTCAAGGTCGGAATCGGAGACCGCATCACCTGGGACATCCAGGGTGTCCCGCTGGAGACCGAGATCGCCAACATACGCCGCGTCGATTGGGCACGCTTCGAGCCCAACTTCTTTGCCGTCTTCGAGCCAGGCGTCCTGGCGGACGCCCCGCAGAGCCTCGTCGTGCTCACCCGCGTGGACGACCCGGTCCGGCGGGCGGAGATCCAGCGTGACCTGGTCGTCGGTTTTCCGAACATCGCCTCGATCGATATCACGGTGATCATCGCGGCGATCGATGCGATACTGAGCAAGGTCGCTCTGGCCATCCGTTTCATGGCACTATTCAGCATCGCCTGCGGTCTCGTGATCCTGATCGGTGCCATCGCCACCTCGCGATACCAGCGGACCCGCGAAGCGGTGCTGCTCAAGACGCTGGGCGCGCGCTCCCGCGTCATCCGCCGCATACTCGCCACCGAATACTTCGCGCTCGGCACCTTCGCTGGATTGACCGGCGTGGGCTTGGCCGCCATCGCTGGCTGGGTCGCCGTCACGTTCCTGTTCGAGATGAGATTCCGGTTGCCGGGCCTACCACTCCTGGCGTTCTGGCTGGGCACCGCGCTGCTGACCACGCTGATCGGGCTGGCAAACAGCCGTGATGTGGTGAAGCGCACTCCGCTGGCTGGTATGCGCGACTTCGCTGAATAGGAGGACCACATTGCGCTACCGCTTCTTGACCTGCGACGTGTTCACCGATCGCGTCTTCGGTGGCAATCCCTTAGCCGTGTTTCCCGACGCTCGCGGTCTTGTTGCAGAGCGGATGCAGCCCATCGCCCGCGAGTTCAACCTTTCGGAAACGACGTTCGTCTTACCGCCCGAGACTCCTGAGGGCACACATCGCGTGCGCATCTTCACTCCTGCCACAGAGCTTTCCTTTGCAGGACACCCGACCGTGGGAACCGCGTACGTGCTCGCCTGGATCGGTGACGTCAAGCTCGATCGCGAGGTCGTACACGTCGCCTTCGAGGAAGGAGTCGGTATTGTGCCGGTGACGATCCGCGCGTCGAGAGGCGAACCCGTGTTCGCACAGCTCTCTGCCGCCAGGATGCCGGAGTTCGGCCCTGCGCCGCCCGGGCCAGAGACGATCGCCGCAATGCTCTCACTCGAGACTTCCGACCTCCTGCTGGGCGATGACCCACCACAAGCCGTGAGCTGCGGGCAACCGATCCTGTTCGTGCCCGTCCGCGACCTCGCAGCGATTCGGCGAGTCCGCTTGAAGCGTGACCTGTGGGAGCGGTCTCTGTCATCCTATTGGGCACCGCAACTCTATGTGTTTACCCACGACACGGAGACGGACGGCGCCGACATCCACGCGCGCTTCTTCCCACCCGCCCTCGGCATCGAGGAGGACCCGGCCACGGGAGCCGCGGCCACCGCGCTGGCCGGCTACCTCGGCATCCGCGACGCGATGCAGAGCGGCACTCTCCGCTGGGTCGTCGAACAGGGGCTCGAGATGGGACGCCCGAGCAGACTGGAGATCGAAGCCGACAGGCAGGATGGCGTCATCACCGCGATTCGAGTGGGCGGCTCGGCTGTGTTGGTGAGTGATGGTGAGATGGATATCCCGGACACGATGCCGCATGGTGCGACTTGACAGTTCAGGGTGTCCATTACATAGAGAGATACGTTAACCCACGGGCAGGTGGGACGGGGGCGTCAACTCATGTGACACACGACGGCCTCCGCCGGACCGTTGTCACGTTGAGAAACCGGCAATTCCACTAGAGTGTGGTTTCCAATGACGCGTACCCGCAGACTCCTCGCCGCCTTCCTGCTCGTCCTTGTACCCACCGCTGCGCACGGGCAAGAGTCCGCTCGCGATATCATCGACCAAGTCGACCGCATCCTGCGCGGCGAATCCAGTCACGGCATCGCCACCATGGAGGTGGTGACGGAGAACTGGGAGCGCAGCATCACCATGGAGGTGTGGTCGCTGGGCACCGAGTATGCGCTGGTGCGGATCACCGCACCCAGGAGCGAGGAGGGCATGGCCACGCTCAAGGCAGGCGATGACATCTGGAACTACCTGCCCCGCGTCGACCGCACGATCAAGATCCCGGCCTCGCTGATGATGGGCTCATGGATGGGCTCGCACTTCACCAACGACGACATAGTGAAGGAAAGCCGGCTGATCGAGGATTACGACATCGACTACAGCTTCGAGGGTGAGCGTGACGGTGTGGAGGTCTGGGAGTTCCTGCTCACGCCGAAGCCGGAAGCAGCGGTGGTCTGGGGCCGGATCGAGTATCAGGTGCGGAAGCACGATCTCATGCCCACCTGGGCGCGCTACTACGATGAGGACGGCGAGCTGGTGCGAACCCTTACATTCAGCGACTTCCGGGTGATGAGCGGCCGACTAGTGCCGGCGGTGATGGACCTGCGTCCGCAGGACAAGCCGGGCGAGCGAACGAAGGTACGTTACGGCTCGCTGGAGTTCGACATCGACATCGGCAGGAGTTTCTTCTCGCTGCGCGCCCTGAGGAGCGTGAGGAGGTAAGCCATGGCCTCGGCTCCCTGGTGGCGCATCGGCTGGCGTAACCTGGGCCGAAACCGGCGCCGTACACTGATCACCGCGCTCGGCCTGGCGATCGGCTATTTCGCCGTGGTTTTCATGGTGGCGTGGGCCGAGGGCCTGCAGAGCGAGATGATCGAGAACGGCACCGGCCTGTTGACGGGCCAGCTACAAGTGCATGCCAGTGACTACCGCCCTGAACGGAAGATCTACGATACCATCGGTGGTCGTGATGGCGCCGACGTCGAAGGACTGGTGCGGGCGGTGGCTGCCGACCCAGCGATCGCGGCCGCGACTCCGCGAGTCTACGCCGGGGGCCTCGTGAGTTCCGGCGAGGCCACGACGGCGGGCATTCTCATGGGAGTCGATCCGCAGCGCGAGCCCGACGTCAGCCGTATCATGCGAGGGCTCGTCAGGGGCCGTATCCCCAGCGCGGGCGCCAACGAGATCATGATCGGCGAGGAGATGGCGCGGCAACTGGATGCGGATGTCGGAGACGAGCTCATCCTGGTCGCACCCGCCGCCGATGGCTCGCTGGGCAATGACCTCTACACGCTCGCGGGAGTTTTCAGGAGCGGCTTGGCCGAGCTGGACGGGTCGTACGCGCTGCTCCCCATCGGCTCGCTGCAGACGCTGGTCGCCCTCGCGCCCAACAGGGTTCACGAGATCGCGGCCTCCACAACCGACCCCTGGCTGGCGGATGAGGCCGCCGACCGATTGGCCGGCGCCCTGGCGCGACTGACACGGGATCTGGAAGTCGAGCCCTGGACTCGCCTGCGCCCGGAGATGATGGAGTACGTGCGGCTGTTGGAAGGGTGGTACGTCATCGTCATCATTATCGTCTTCGCGATCGCAGTCTTCGGAGTGGCCAATACCATGCTGATGGCCACCTTCGAGCGCCGCCGTGAGTTCGCCGTGATGCTGGCGCTCGGCACCACACCCTGGCGAGTGACCTCGACGGTCCTCGCCGAGGCGTTCTCCCTCGGTCTTGTCAGCCTGCTAGTCGGCGGCGCCGTCACGTTCCCGCTGCTCGTCTGGTGGCACAACGCGCCGCCTGACCTGAGCTGGCTGTACGGCGACTTCACCATGTTCGGCGCGCTTGTCCGCCCGGTCTTGCGAGTCGAATACAACGCCGAGATGGCGGTGCGGACGGCCGTCGCTCTGCTGCTGACGGCCGTCCTGGCCTCGCTCTACCCCGCCGCTCGCGCGGCCCGCGTGCCCCCGGCTGATACACTGTCTGGGCTATGATAAATCGAGCGATCGTGATGGCCCGGCTGGCCCTCCGTAACCTGCGGCGGCAGGTCCGGCGCAGCGTACTCACCGCGGCGGCGATGATCGTCGGCGGCGCGCTGCTCATGATCTCCCTGCCACTCGGCGATGGAACCCACGAGGACTGGATCGATTCCGCTGTGCGCATGGGCAGCGGCCACATTGCGATTCAGGCTCCCGGGTACCAGGCCAGCCGCAAGATCGAGGACCGTCTGTCGGACTCGGCGCGGCGTGCCGCCGAGGTTGGGCTCGAGGCGCCCGGGCTCAGGGAACACATCGTCACCGTCAAGCCGCAGCTCGCCGTCGGCGGACTGGCCAGCTCGCCCACGGGAGCGCGGCCAGCGCAGATCGTGGGCGTCGATCCCGTCGCCGAAGCGGCGTTCTCAATCCTCGATGAGAAGGTCGTCGACGGGCGATATCTGGAGCCGGACGACCGCCTGGCCGCCTATGTGGGAAGTGGCCTGGCCGAAGGGCTCGAGCTGCGACTCGGCTCACGGCTCGTGCTGACGGCGCAGGACGCCGACGGTGAGATCGCCGGCCAGCTCGTCCGCGTGGTCGGCATCTTCCGATCCGGGGTGCCCGAGATCGATCAGGCACTCATCCATATCCCACTCAGCACGGCAGCGTCCTGGCTCGGCTCAGGCGGCGACGTGACCACGATCGCCGTGCTCATCGACTCGAGCCGCCGCATGCCGCGAATCCGTCGTGCGTTGCGGCGCGAACTCGCCGGCGAGATCGAAGCGGGCAGCCTGACCGTGATGGGCTGGCGGGAAGCGATGCCCGAGCTGGATGCCGCCGTGAAGATCGACGACCTCGGGAACTACATGTTCCAGGGCATCCTGTTCGGCATCATCGCCATGGGCATCGTCAACACGGTGCTCATGTCGGTGATGTATCGAAAGCGCGAGTTCGGCCTGCTTCAAGCGCTCGGGCTCACGCCGCGGCAGACAGGCGGACTCGTGATGGTCGAAGGTCTGATCCTCACGACCTTGAGTGGCATCATCGGCATCAGCCTCGGACTATTCATCACATGGTTCTTCTGGCGCGATGGGCTCGACTTCTCGTTCGCCTGGGATGAGGACTGGACATTCTCGGGCGTCGTGATGGATCCCGTCGTCATCCCCTACTTCCGTATCGCCCGGGTGATACAGGGCCTCGTCTTCATCCTCATCGTCGGAGTGCTGGCCTCACTGTACCCGGCGTTCCGTGCGACACGCATCGATGTCGCCGAGGCGATGAAGTTCGAGCGCTAGAGATCAACGATCGAATGGCGAAGACCACTGACTGAAGAACGTTGAGTGACCATAGAACCATGAACAAACCGGACACCGCAGCCGTCAAGACCGAAGAGGTCTGGAAGATCTTCGAGCAAGAAGCCGAGGAGGTGCAGGCCGTCCGTGGCGTCACGCTGACCATCGAGCCCGGTGAGTTCGTGGCGATGGCCGGACCGTCGGGCTCGGGCAAGACCACGCTGCTCAACCTGATCGGCGGCTTGACCCGGCCTACGCGCGGAGGCGTCTGGATCGCTGACCGTGACTTGACGCGTATGTCGAACCGCGAGCTGGCGCGGCTGCGGCTGGAGAAGGTCGGCTTCATCTTCCAGGCCTACAACCTGCTGCCGGTACTCACCGCCCTCGAGAACGCCGAGTTCCCGCTGCTGCTGCAGGGCGTTAACGGTGGCGAACGTCGGCGACGCGTGATGCACCTGTTCGAGCGGACCGGCCTGGCCGGGCTCGAGGACCGTCGGCCCGGCAAGCTATCTGGCGGCCAGCAGCAGCGGGTCGCCGTGATCCGCGCGGTCGTAGCCGAGCCGGCGCTCGTGCTCGCCGACGAACCCACAGCCAACCTCGACTCGGCAGGCAGCGACCGGCTGCTCGACATGATGGAGGAGCTCAACCGCCATCTGGGAACGACGTTCCTCTTCGCCACCCACGACCCGCGGGTCATGGAACGCGCGCGGCGTCTGATCCGCCTGGTCGATGGCGCTGTGGACTCCGACGAGCGGCGCGAGCCCGAACCGGAACGGTGACTCGGGCTGTAGTACTCGTCCTCCTCATGCTCTTCATAGGGGCCGGCACGTCACACGCTCAGCTGCCAACCGTCCGTGGCTACTACCTGAACGTCGGCCTCTGGAGCGATTCCACACTCTATTCCGCCGGTGGCCTCGCGGACATCAACCGGTTGCGCCTGATGACCGGGCCGGCGATTGGCCCTCTGCGTCTCGACATCGCCTACGAACACGTGTTCTACTGGAGCGAGCGCAGCGGGGCTGGTGCGAGTGGCGGCATCCTGGGGGCCGTCGTCCCGAGCGGCGGTGAGTGGGCTGACCTGGGTTGGACGCTGGAGGAATCGGATCACCTGCTCTGGCGCCATCGCTTCGATCGCCTCAGCCTGGGTTGGTCGCCGATCGACATCGTCGAGATCACGGTCGGTAGGCAGACGATCTCCTGGGCGACAACGCTGGTGCTGACACCCGCCGATCCGTTCGTCCCCTTCGATCCATCCGACCCGTTCCGTGAGTACCGTGCGGGCGTGGATGCACTGCGTGTGCAAGTCTTTCCCAGCCCGCTGAGCGAGCTCGATTTCGTGCTGCGGCCCGCGAAAGCCCAGGTGCCGGTACTCCGCGAGGACACAACGCTCACGCTACTGGTGCGTGGCCGCACCACCTGGAAAGGATGGGAGATATCGGCCTGGGCGGGCGCGCTTCATGATGATGCCGCGGCTGCCGTCGGCGCGACCGGCGCCGTCGGGCGGGCGGCGCTACGCGGGGAGGCCTCACTGCAGGAGGATGATGACGACCTGGAGTTCCGCGGGACGGTGGGGATCGACACCCGTATCGAGGCGTTCGACCGCGACCTTTACCTGGTGTTCGAGTATCAGCACGACGGCTTGGGTGCCTCGAGCGAGGACGACATCAGCCGCGTGCTCACGTCCGAGCCTTTCGCCCGCGGCGAGCTGCAGACCGTGGGCCGGGACGTCACGCTCGGCCAGGCCAGCTACCAGCTCCACCCGCTGGCGAGCGCCCAGCTACTCGTGCTCTGGAACCTGAACGACGGAAGCGCGCTGCTTGCGCCAGCCGCGTCGTATTCTGTGACGAATGAGGCAAGAGCAAGCGCCGGGCTGTTTTGGGGGATCGGCAGCGACAACGTGACCCCCGAGGGCTTTCCGCGCTCCGAGTTCGGCCCGGTGTCCGTGCTCCTCTACGCCTCTCTGTCGGTCTTCTTCTAATCATCGCCGCCGAGCCTGCCATTGACGACGCTTGCTCCCCTCACCTAGGATGAAGGCATTCAACACCGAGACGAAGATCACAGCGCACTGCCAATCGCGCTTCGCGGTTGGCCGTGCTCGACGTGTTCAGCGATACCACGCGAAAGGAGACGCGCTATGAAGAGCAACGTTGGCGGTGTGGACCGGGCGATTCGGATCGTCCTGGGGATCGTACTGCTGGTGGTCGCCTATCTGTGGCTATCCGGCGCACTCATGATCATCGCCTACATCGTCGGGGCCATCGCCCTGATCACGGGTCTCGTGGGCTGGTGCGCGCTCTACACCGTATTCGGTATCAATACCTGCAAGGCGCCGACAGCCCCGCCACCACCACCGATGTCCTGACGACAGGCACCGGCAGCGACCGGGGCGGCGGCCGGACCGGCTTCCGCCCCGCTGCCCTTACGCCTGCAGAATCTCTCCCCGGCTGTCGCTCCCGCCCGCACCCCAATACGCGCGCTTGAACAGCCAAGCGCTGAAGGCAAGCGCCACGGCGATCCACAGCAGGCCCCAGACCAGGGTCGGCACTCCCGTCAGCTCGGCCAGCATCCGGGCATCGGACATCACATTCGGGCGATCGAGGACATCGCTCTTGATGTCCAGGATCGCGTACAGGCAGGAGGTAAGGCCCAGCGCCGTCAGCAGTGTCGCGTTGCCATTCCGGGGAAGCTGACGGCTCGCCAGGACCAACCCGACGCCGAAGGCCACACCGAACAGCAGGCCAAACCAGTTGCGCACGTAGAAAAGCGTGACCGCGATGACCACTACCCCGACGAGCGCCGCGGCGATCTGCGGTATCGCCCCGCGCCCGCGGCCGGCCATCAGGATCAACGCACCCCAGCCCAGACTGCCGAGGTAGCCCGCCGAGAGGACCAGATACTCACTGCCGCCAGGACACTGGCAGAGGCCGCCTTCGTTGGCCGTGATGATGATCCTCTGTATGGTCCCGCCGGTGGCCACGGCCATGACGCCATGACTGATCTCATGCAGCAGAACGACGAAGATCTTCAGGGGATAGATGACGGGAGTGTTCCACAGCAACCACAGCACCGCGAAGTAGACGGCGAACCCGGCCAGGAATCGAAGTCGCTGTTTCGTGATCTCTTCCATAGCGCGCCAGTTATGACGTCTCGGGTTCGCCGTTCCCACCTGCCCGCTGTACTGCATCTGACCGCTTGAGTCAGGTCAGCCTGACACCGGATAATACGGACTATTACTCCGAGTTGTTTCGCGTGCAGCGGCTTCCCTCTGCCCCCGCTGTGATCAGGCCGGCGCTGGACCGCGCACCCGCCAGCTCTCCCACGCGCACACAGAGCCGGAGGGCCCAAAGGGCCGAGGCCGCCAGCAGCAGCGCGGCGACGCCCAGCTCGCCAGGGCCCCGCTCCACGGCCTCAGGCTGGATCGGGCCGGTCGCGAAGAGCCCCACAACACCCACCATGTTGTTGACCGCATGCACCACGATCGCTGGCCGAATGCTGCCGCTGCGCCAGGTGACCCAGCCGACCGGCAGGCTCCAGAAGAAGAAGAACAGAGCGGGCTGCAGTCCGTGCAGGAGCGCGAAGGGGAGGCCGGCGGCAGCGATGGCGACCCAGTGGCGGAGCCGCGTCTCCAAGGCGCCCTGGAGCAATCCGCGGAACAGGGCCTCCTCGATCACCGGGGCAGCCAGCGCGACGCTCACCGCCAGGGTGATACGCTCCGCCGCGGTCCGGGCCTCAGCCAGGAACTGGATATCGCGGACCGGCGGCCCGAGGATGACGGTGGCTGCAAAGTTGGCGACGACGAGCGCGAAGCCGAGTTTCAGCGCGGTTGGATAGGCCGTGCGCGGCACGCGCCCCAGCCTGAGCGCCCGACCGACGGCACGGCCGCTCGCCGCCAAGTAGAGGACCACCCCACCGACAAGGCCGAGCTCTCCGAGCAGAAAGGCCAGTGCGAGGGAGTCGCTGAACAGGCGTCCGATCCCCGTGACGAGAAGGGCCACGACAAGACCGGCAGCAAACGCGACCAGGACGTTGACCAGGTTCGGGGGGCGCGGCTGGTGGCCCAGGGCGCTTCGCTGTTCGGGAGGGATCTCGACCGTCATTTGCCCTTCCTACCAGAATCGAACTCGCTGGTGCGGCCAGCGGATGCAGGCACATCTTAGCATCCGGCCTGGCTTCCTTCATCATCCGCCGTCCGTTGCGTGGACAGCGCGATCACGAGCAGCTAACCTGTCAATTGGTTGAGTTCGGCTTCAACCCGGGAGGCAACCATGAAGCTGTCCGTCAAGTCATTGGCCATCACCGCCGCGATCGTGTGGGGCGCCGCCATCTTCCTGACCGGAATCGCTCACCTCATCTGGCCCGGCTATGGCACGGCGCTGCTGGAGCTCGCAGACTCCCTCTATCCGGGCTACCACGTCGGCGGCTTCGTATCCGTGATCGTCGGTACCCTCTACGCGATCCTCGACGGTGCCGTCGCCGGAGCGGTCTTCGCCTGGCTGTACAACAAGCTGGCGAGCTCGCCGCCCGCCGCCTGAGCTCGCGCGCCAGGTCTCGAAACCCGGCCACGCCAGACCTCGTAGGGACGGCTAGACGGTCACGACCCAGCGTTACAACGTTCTGGCCATTCGGCATGTCCAAACGGTGGGATTCCACTTCAGGTGGCCGCCTCCGTCCCGGCGGAGGTGGTGTGTCTAACTCTAGCGGAGGCACATAGATGAGGTACCGATGCCTGAGCGCGCTGGCCGCTACTGCCCTGGTCTTGCTGGCCGCTGACGCGGCCTGCGCGCAGCAGGAGTGGTCGTTCGAGGGCGACCAGCTCCTGGTGACGAATCTCGTCGGCGAGGTCACAGTTCGCGGCCACGACGGCTCGCGCATCATCGTCCGGGCCGAGCCGGGCGGCGATGATGGCGGCATGATCAGCTTCGAGGTCAAGCACAACGGACACGCCGAGTTCCATGCGGTCTACCCGCTGGAGCAGTCGCTGAGCTACAGCTACCCCTATCGGCGCGGCGGCCGCACTCAGATAGAGCTGCGGAACTGGGTGAGCGAGAGCTCGTTCCTCGAAGACATCTACTCCCGGCTCTCGGGCCGCGACCGTATCGAGATCGGCGGGCGTGGTGACCTGGAGGCCTGGGTCGATCTCGAGATCCTGGTGCCTCGGGGTGTAGCGACGCGTGTGAAGCTCGCGGTGGGCGAGCTGGAGGCCATGGACGTCGAGGCCGATATCGACCTCGACACGCACAGCGGCCCGGTACACGCCGAGAACATCCGCGGGAACACGCGTATCGATACGGGCAGCGGTTCCGTCAGCGCCAACGGGATACGCGGTGACCTCGACGTCGACACCGGCTCCGGTAGTGTCGAGGTGGGCGACGTGGAGGGCAGCATGGTCCGCATCGATACCGGCTCCGGTAGCGTGGAAGTGGCCGGCATCCAGGGCGACGTGGTCGAGATCGACACCGGCTCCGGCCGGGTGACGGTGGACGGCGCGCGGGCCCAGCGACTGGAGGTCGACACGGGCAGCGGCTCGGTGCGCGCCAGCGAGATCTATGCCGAGAACTCGCTCATCGACACCGGCTCCGGCTCGGTGACGCTCGATCTCCTGCAGCTGAGCACCGGCAACCACGTAATCGACACGGGCAGCGGCGGCGTGACCGTCAACATGCCCGAGGACGCGTCGGTCCGTATCTCTGCCGACACGGGCAGCGGCGGCATCGGCCTCGACGTGCCGGCGGCACGGCTACGCCGGCTGAGCCGTGACCACATCGAGCTGGAGATCGGTGACGCCCGGGCCAGCCTCGAGATCGACACCGGCTCGGGCCGCATAGAGATACGTACCCGCTGAGCTGCAGATCACTCACAGCGGGCAGGCAGGCGGGCGGTACCATCCGCTTCCGCGGCTCAAGGCATAGAGGCCAAGGGGGCGAGCGGGTGGTCACCGCCCGCGTGCATTTGCGAACAGCTGTAGAAGCGGCCGAGGCCGAACGCTCGCCACAGCTCGAGATCGACCTTTCTGGCCGGACTCCCCTCCGCCGGCTATCTTAGGCCTGGCGACGAACCTCACCGTCCGCCCATAACGCCGGGAGGTCGTGTCATGAAGACGAGTCACATGCTGGCGACTGTGGCACTTGTCATCATCGGAATCACCTGCGCCCGGATCGGTGAGGACCGGGTTGCGACCAGCGAAGACGACATGGTCGCTGTGGCCCGAATGCTGGTGAGTCTGGACAGGATCGCCGCGGAGGAAGATCTCGAGGAATTCCTCAGCTACGTTGCGGATGATGCGGTGTTCATGCCGCCAGACGAGCCTGCCATCGTGGGCGTGCAGGCGATCGCTGCCTGGTACCGCAACGCCTACCATCAGGTCGACTTCGAGATGACGCACGAGCCACTCGAAGTCGACGCCGCAGGCGACCACATCATCCACCGGGGCAACGCCACGGGTACGATGACGCCCGAGGGTGGCGGGGAACCGATACCCCTCGACAACAAGTACCTGATGGTCTTGAAAAAGCAGCCGGACGGCTCGCTAAAGCTCTGGCGCGCTTGCTTCAATAGCAACGCGCCGCCCCCAACCCGCTAGCTCTATCGGAGGCAACACCGGGCGAATCGCATCGACAGAGCACCTGGACCGTCTACATTGTTCGTGTGTCCTCGTCTGGTGCCTGAGTAACGGGCGGCAGCATCCACTTCCACAGTCCGAACCCCAGCAGCGCGTTCACCAGGAAATGCGCGGCCGCCGCCGGCCAGAGCCCGGCTCCCACCACCACGGGAAGGCAGAGCACGTAGCCCATCAGAAAGGCTCGCACTACTCCTGCCGGCCCCTGATAGCCGTGCAGCACGCCGAAGGCCAGGTTCGCGACGACCGCCGCCAGCCAGCCGTTACCCAGCCAGGCCGCAATGCCTGCCAGCAGGAAGCCATGGTAGGCCAGCTCCTCGCAGAAGCCGGCGCTGGCCGACACGCCCAAGAACACCCAGCGCTCCCCGGCCTCACGGGGCATCAGGTGGAAGGTGAGTCGTGACTCACGCAGTCCCAGCCGCGCCGCGCCCCGGCTGATGATGAAGTTGCCTCCCAGGGCGCCAGCCGTGGCGAAGACGGTCCAGCCCAGCATACTCCCGGCACCGGGAACGTGCAGACCGACCTGGGTGGGTGACACGCCCTCGATCCAGAGCACCAGCAAGGTGAGACCTGCCAGAAACCATACGCCCACAATCGCCGACAGGTAGAGGGCGCGCCGCGATGGCAGCACCATCTCGCGCTCGTCGGGCTGCAGGAGGGCCAGGAAGGGAACACCCACCAGCAGCAGGAAGACGAAGAGTTTGCCGCCCCAACCGAACTCCACTGCGGGCGCTAGATCCTGAAGGATCGAGCTCAGAGTGCTCATCCATCGCCCCCGCTGTTCGAGCCGTCCTCCGCAGTGCCACCTTGCTGCTCGGAGCCCTTGCTGTCTCCGCTGTCCGCACCACGCGCTCCGGCAGCCTGTGTGCGAACCACCGCCCGATAGATGCGCCGGGCGGCGGCCTCAGGGTCAGTTCGGTCGGTCTGGATCACGAGCGGTCGCTCGTCGTCCCCCGGCGGCTCGAAGCGTCGCTGCATGCCGATCACGCCTTTGATCGGGATGCCGGCGCGCCGCGCCTCGTTGCGCTCCAGGCACACACCTAACGGACACTTCAGGTAGGTTAGCAGCACGGGATACCCCATCTTCCGCACCTCATCACGAACGTCGCGGCTGAAGAAGGTCCCGTCCAGAACCACGTATCTGCGCCGGCCGGCGAGCCCCTCGAGCTGTCGCCTCAGCTTCGTATAGCGACCTGCGCGGCCGCCGATCACATCGGTGGCGATCACCTCGACATCGCCCAGCCGCCGGACGAGCTCGGCCGCCACCGTGCTCTTGCCCGAGCCCGGGAGACCGCACAACATGATGACCAGCGTTTCCCTCTCGGAACCATCGGTGACGCGCATGGTCAGCAAGATCGAGCATACAGCCCCACATCTCAAGCGCCACCTGCGAGAGCTCGCCGATCCCAAGTTCCGCGCCTCGCAGCAGCGCTTCTCGAAGGAGCCCCTTCGCACCCTCGGCGTGCGCACCCCTGAGCTGCGGAAGCTGGCGACGGCGGCCGCGAAGGAGTACCGGCGTTCCGGGCTCAGCTTCGATGACATCCTCGAGATCGCCGAGCGGCTCTGGCGGCGCGGCGCCCTCGAGGAGCGCGGCCTGGCGATCGACATCCTGAGCAGGTTCCAGCGTCACCTCGAAACCCGCCACTGGGGCCATTTCGATAGTTGGGCGGACTCGCTGTCGAACTGGGCGGAAACCGACGGGTTGTGCCTGGGACTTTTCGCGCCGCTGCTGAAGAAGAAGCCAGCTCTCATCACGCGCCTGCGCGCCTGGACGCGCAGTCCCAACCGCTGGCGGCGGCGTGCCGCCGCAGCGGCACTGGTGCCGCTGGCCCGGCACGGCGAGGGTCACGAGGCGGCCTTCGACATCTGCGATCGCCTCGCCGAGGACCGGGACGACATGGTAGAAAAGGCGATCGGCTGGCTGCTGAAGGAGGTCTCGCGGACGCAGCCACAGGCCGTGGCCGACTACCTGGTCGACAACATCGAGCGGCTGTCCCGCACGACCGTCCGCTACGCCTGCGAGAAGCTGCCCGCGCGGCTGCGCAACCGCGTCATGTCCGCCTGAGGTCGCGCACCACCGACCGCGGGTCGCTGCTCGCGGTCGGTGCGCTCAGTCCGTCCGCCGATACACGACCGCGCCTTCGACGATTGTCAGATCGACCTTCACGTTCTCGATCTGAATGGGATCGATCGTGAAGATGTCGTCCGATAGCACGACCAGGTCGGCGTAGTTGCCCGCCTTCAGCTCCCCCAGCACGTCCTCCATGAAGCAGGCATAGGCCGCATTGACGGTGTAGCCCGCGACGGCCTCAGCGACGCCGATCTTCTGTTCCGGCACCCAGCCGTCCGGATTCGCACCGTCGATCGTGCGACGCGTGACCGCGGCGTAGATACCGAGCAGCGGATCGATGGGCGCGACGGTCCAGTCGCTCCCGAACGCGACCTTGGCGCCCGCATCCAAGAGGCTGTGGAAGGCGTAGCTCGTCTTGATCCGTTCGGACCCGATCCGCCTCTCCGCCCAGCGGCCGTCGTCGATCGCGTGATACGGCTGCATGGAGGGAACGACAACGTCCCGGGCGATCCGCGGAATCGCCTCGCGTGTCACGTGCTGAGTGTGCTCGATGCGGAAGCGTCGATCGCGCGACCCGTTCGCGGCGCGAGCCTCCCGATAGGCGTTCAGCAGCCAGTCGATGGCGCGGTCACCGATGGCATGGACGATGACCTGTAGGCCGGCCGAGTCGCCGGCGATGATCCAGCGCGCGAGATCCAACGTATCGGTGACGAGCAAGCCCGTCGTGCCCGGCTCGTCGTCATACGGCTCGTAGAACCAGGCCGTGGTCGAGCCCAGCGAGCCGTCCACGAACCCTTTCAGCCCGCCCCAGAACAGGCGGTCATCGCCTCGATCCTCGATGGACACGAACTCGGCCAAGCGCTCCCAGGTCGCGATCGGGACTACGCTGTACACACGGATGGCCAGCTCGCCGCGTGCATGGGCACGACGGAACGTCTCGAGGTGCGTCCAGGTGCCCATGTTCGTGATCATGGTCACGCCACGCGCGACCGTGTGCTCGATGGCGGCCTGCAGCGCACGGTCCAACGCCTCCTCACTGGGCGGTGGCATGACTCCAGACACGAGGGACTGCGCCTCGTCCTTGAGGATGCCGGTCGGACGGCCCTCGGCGTCGCGCACGATCGTGCCGCCGGGCGGGTCCGGCGTCTCCGCCGTCACCCCGGCCAGCTCCAAGGCGCGACTGTTGGCCAAGCCCATGTGGCCATCCAGCCGGCTGACGAACACGGGGCTCTCCGGCGTGAGCGGGTCGATCCAGTCCCGGCGCGGCAGCTCGCCGCCCCACAGCTCATGGTCCCACTGACCGCCGGTCACCCAGTCGCCCGGATGCGCGGCCGCGAACTCGCCGATTCGTCGGGCGAACTCTTCCGGCGTCGCAGCGTCGCGGAGCTGCACACCGGCCAGCTCGAAGCCGCCATCGATGAAGTGGGTGTGGCTGTCGATGAAGCCGGGGACGACGCGACGCCCCTCCAGAGCGATACGCTCGGTGGACGGACCCGCCAGCGCCTCGATCTCGGCATCGCTCCCGAGCGCCAGCACCTTGCCGCCTGCGATGGCGATCGCCGTGGGCGCCCCTGTGACGGGCGCCTCAAGCCCGTACCAGATCCTGCCGCCCGTCAGAATGACGTCGGCCTGCTGACTCGATGGTTCGCAGCCAACCACACCCATTAGAGCCGCCAGCAATGACACGACAGTTGCACGCCTGAGCGACGACATGATGACCTCCCGGCGGTTCCGGCAGACCGCATTAGCAATGCCACGACTTCGCTTCCGCAATCCACAGGAGCGCTAGACTAACTCGCGCCTGCCACGGGCGCCACCGCTTGACCCCGGCTTGACCGCCCGTGGGCAATATGCTGGCGGAGGTCGAAGGAGGACCGCATGAGCGCTTTACAGGCCGCGGAACGGGCAAGCCGAACACGGGCAGCGGGCCAGCCGTCTGCTGACCCGGCTGGAACCGGTATGTTTTCCCACCATCCGGGGCCCTATCTGCTCCTCTCGAACCCCCGCGCGCGCAGCGTGGATCGAACCGCGATCGCCGGGATCGCCGCGCGGCTCGGGCTCGAGGGGAGAGCGATTCGCGAGATCGGCCGCGACGGTAGCGCCCGCGCTCTGGCGGCCGAGGCGGTCCGCGCCAGGCGGCCATACCTGCTCGTCGCAGGCGGTGACGGGACGCTGCACGAGGTCGTGCAGGAGGTGGCCGGGACGGATACGGCGCTGGGCTTGATCCCGCTAGGCACAGCGAACGACCTCGCCAGGCGGCTCACGATCCCCCTCGAACTGGACGCGACGTGCGCGCTGCTCAGCGCTCCGCGAGTGGCAGCGGTGGACCTACTGCGAATCGGCGAGCGCCTCATCGCCAGCGTGGGCGGTTTCGGCATCGCCGCGGACATCGTGGCGTTCTCGAACCGGGTCCGCAGGCGCCCGCCCCTGCGCCAGCTTCTGGCTCCGCTGGGCAGCGCCATCTATCCGGCTGCTGCGGCAGCGACGATCATCGCCCGGCGACCTCGCGATGTGAGGTATGCGCTGCGCGCCGACGTTAGCCGGCCGCACATCCTCCGTGCAGCGGCTATCCTGGTCGGCCTTACGGACCGATTCGGCGGGGCGCTCAAGCTCGTGCCGGGCGGAGGTGTCCAGCCCGGGACGTTCTGCGCTCTCGTGATCACGGCCAGCACACGCCGCTCGCTCCTGGCCGCGCTCCAAAGCCTGCGCTCCGGGCACACCGCAGGTCGCTATTTCCGTAGCTACAGCGGCCTGACGTGCCTCGAGTTCCACTCCAGCCACCCAGTCGGAGCATTCGCGGATGGTGAATGGCTCGGCCTGCGTCACCGGTCGCGCGTCGAGCTCGAACGGGCGGCGCTCAAGGTGATCGTGCCACCGGCCTTCGCCGGCGTCCACACACGCACAGCTGTCCTGCAGGAGGCGATCTGATGCTGATGCGCGTGCTGGCCATCGTGGCAAGCTGCTTCGCCGTCGGGGCGCTGCTCATGCTGGCGCAGCGCCGCGGGGCTCGGCGCAGCAAGCCGACCGCGTGGTTCAAGTACGCCACCTACTTGCTGTTCGTCACGGCCGTGCTCGTCATCACTGAAGCGGGGCGCACTCCCTTCGCCGTAGCGGTCTTCCTGTTGCTGGCCGCGGCGCTGGCGGAGTTCTACCGCGCGGCCGGGCTGTCACCTGGAGCCCGCATCGCGCTCACCTCGCTCGGAACCCTCGTCGCCGCTGCCGCGCTGATCGGCGGCGTAGTAGCCCTGTACCCGGCTGCCGTGGCGGCCGCCCTTGCCACGTTGGCCGTCGGCGCACTCGGACGGGATCCCCGCTCAACCGCCAGGGCCGCGCACTGGGGTGTGCTCGGCCTCATCGCAGTGGCCACCCCGGGCGCGCACCTGTTGCTGCTGGCCGGCCACAGCCAGCGGTTCGCCCTCTTTGCCTTCCTCTTCCTGGTCGTCTGCGGCTCCGACGCCTTCGCCGAGCTGGTGGGCCGCAGCTGGCCGTTAGGACGAGGCATCTTGCCGGCGAGTCCCGGCAAGACGGCGGCCGGCCTGCTCGGCGGCGTGATCGCCGCCCTCGCCATCGCCGCCGCTCTGGGCCGCGCTCTGGACATCTGGTCGGGCGCACAGTCGCTGAGCTATGGGCTCGCGCTCGCAGTGGCGGGGAGCCTGGGCGACCTCATCGCCTCGAGCATGAAGCGGACGCTCGGCATCAAGGATTTCGGGGCCACGCTGCCCGGCCACGGCGGTGTGCTCGACCGCTTCGACAGTTTGATCTTCGCCGCCGCGCCTTTCTACTGGCTCGTGGGAGGATGATCACGATGGCTGCTCGAACGACTCCAACGTCAAAGCCTGAGATTCTGCAGCGACCCGTGTTCGGCCGCTTGCTTTTCGCCCAGTGTTGGGAAGACCCGCGCATGGACTACGACGCGCTGCAGGTGCAACCCCATCACACCGTGCTGTCGGTGACCTCCGGCGGGTGCAACACGCTATCGCTGGCGGCGCTGGGTCCGGCCCGGTTGATCGCTGTCGATCTCAACTCGACACAGAGCTGGTTGCTGGAATTCAAGATCGCCGGCATTCGTAGGCTCACCCACGGCGAGTACCTCGAGTTCTTGGGTGTGCGCGACTCGAGCGCACGCTGGGAACTCTACCACGCCGTCCGTGAGGCACTCACGCCCGATGCCCGCGCCTATTGGGACACTCAGCGTTCAGCGATCGAGTCGGGCCTGCTGGGTGCTGGGCGCTATGAACGCTACCTGGCCGCCTTCCGCAAGCTGCTCCGCGTGATCGAGGGGCGGAAGAACGTCGAACGACTGTTGGCCTGCGGATCTCTGGAAGAGCAACGGCGTTTCTATGAGGAGACGTGGGACTCGTTTCGCTGGCGGCTCTTCTTCCGCGTCTTCTTCTCCCGCACGGTGCTGGGGCTGGGCGGTCTCGACCCTCGTTTCTTCACCTACGTCAACGGCGTCGGGGATTTCGGCGAGCACTTCCGCAAGCTCACCCAGCACATGCTGGTCGACCTGCCGGTACGCGATAACTACTTCCTCGCCCAGATCGCCCTTGGGCGCTACCTCGACGAGCGCGCCGTGCCGCCTTACCTGCTGGCCGAGCACTTCGACACGCTGCGTCAGACGGTGGGCCGCATCGAGATCGTCACGGCCGAGCTCGGCACGGTACTGAAGAGTCTCCCATCGAACAGCGTGGACGGATTCAACTTCTCGAACGTGTTCGAGTGGGTGCCGCCCGAAACGTTCGAGGCGACGCTTCGCGAGACGTACCGGGTCGCCCGGCCAGGCGCGCGGCTTTGCTACCGCAACCTGCTAGTGCGACGCAAGCATCCCAGGTCGCTCGATCACCTGTTCACACCACACGACGAGCTGGCGGCCCGACTGCTCTATCACGACCGCTCGTTCGTCTACTCCAACTTCGAGGTCGCGTCGGTCAAGAAGCCGGCGCAGGAGTTTGAAACATGAACATGTACCGGCGACCGACTTTTCTGATTCACTTGTGGACGCTGGCCGGCCTCGGATTCGCGATGCTGGCGGCGCAGCAGCTGTTGGAGGGGAACATCGAAGCTGCCGCGCGCTGGCTACTGCTCGTGCTCTTCGTCGATCACACCGATGGCACATTGGCACGCAAGTTCAACGTGCGGGAGTGCATCCCCGAGGTCTCAGGCGAGACCATCGACATCATCACCGACGTCATCGGTCTCACCTTCGTGCCTATGCTCTTCTACTGGCAGGCGGGTGTCTTCCTGCCCGGCTGGGGGGCGCCGCTGGCCGTCGCCGCCGCCGCGACATGCAGCCTCAAGTACTCGATGAAGGCACGACTACTTGAGGAGGGTGCGAGCCGCGGCGCACCGCCAGCCTTCTTCTCGATCCTGCTGTTCTGGTTCCTCGGGCTTCCGCCGGTCTGGGCCACGGCCTACGCCGTTGCCCTGATCGCCCTGTGCTGGTCACCGGTCCGTTACCCGATCACCAGCCTGATGACCACGCACTGGAAGTTCGGCTTCCAGAGCATGGTCAACTACCTGTCGTTCGCCGCGATGATGCCGGCGCTCATCTGGCTCCAGGATGCGCCCGCGCTGTTCTTCTGGCCCATCCTGGTGCTGATGCTGTTTCACCTGTTCGGCTCGCCGATCCTGCTCGCGCTGGGCGTCATCCGGCCGGGCCTGCGGCGCGTCTACTGATGGAGGTTAGCGATGGCCAGCATGAACGGTCGTCCGGAGTCCCTGCAACACTGGTCGGAGGAGGCGCGGGCTGAGCGACTCAAGATGCTCCGTCGCCACACGGGACTCGCGCTGGCAAACCTCGCGCTGCCGCTGGAGCGATCGGAGACTCTGCACGGCCAAATCGAGAACTACGTCGGTGTCGTTCGTGTGCCCGTCGGGATCGCTGGCCCACTCGCCGTTCGCGGCACAGCAGCGGATGCCGCCTTCTACGTGCCGCTGGCCACCACCGAGGGTACCCTGGTTCTCAGCGTGAGCCGCGGCGCCGAGGCGATTACCGCTGCGGGCGGCGCCATCGTGCACGCGTCTGATCCCGAGGTCGTTCGCGCCCCGCTCTTCGTGTTCGCGGACGGCAACCGCGCACGCGCAGCGGCGCGCTGGGTGCCGGAGCACAGCGAGTTCATCCGGACCGAGGCCGAGTCCACAACCCGGCACGGGCGCCTGCTCTCCATCGAGCCGGTCCTCTTCGGTCGCCGGCTCGTCTTACGCTTCGTCTACTCCACTGGCGACGCGGCCGGCCAGAACCTAGTGACGGTGGCCACGCACGCCGCTTGCCAGTGGCTACGCGGACAACCGCCGTTCGCTGACGTGGAGTTCTACACGATCGAGTCCAACCTGTCGCACGACAAGAAGCTCGCCTCCATCAGCGTCGCCGGGCGCCGCGGTCGCCGCGTGGACGCGGAGGTGACGATTCCGCGTGCCGAAGTCACGCGCATCCTGCACGTCGCGCCCGAGGATATGGCGCGCGTCGCTCGCGAGGGCGTATACGCCTGCGCGATCTCCGGAGCCGTGGGCGCGCAGGCCCAGTTCGCGAACGTGCTGGCAGCGCTGTTCCTGGCCACCGGACAGGACGTCGCCTCGGTCGTCGAGAGTGGTTCAGGGCTCACGATCATTGAAACAACCCGGGGCGGCGACCTCTACGCCAGCACGACGATCCCCAACCTCATCGTCGGCAGCGTCGGCGGTGGCACGCGGCTGCCCAGCCAGCACGAGTGCCTGAGCATCCTCGGCTGCGCGGGCTCCGGACACGCCCGCAAGCTCGCCGAAATCGCCGGCGCCGCCGTGCTCGCCGGTGAGCTCTCCCTGGTCGCCGCGCTCGCTGCCGACGCCTTCGCGCCCGCTCACGCCGCGCTGGGCCGCCCGGCCGCGGCATCGCAACAGCTGCTGCGCAGCCGGGAGGCAAGATGATCGGCGTCGGGTTCCGCTACGCGTTGCGTGAGCGCACCCGCTTCACCCTCACGGCGGGCGGTCTGGGCTGCGCCGTCGTGCTCACCGTGTTCCTCGGCGGCGTCTATCGCGGTGCCGTGCACGGCTCGCTCAGCTACATCGAGCACGCCGACGCCGACGTGTGGGTCGGCCGCAGCGGCTCGTGGAACCTGATGCGCGCCAGCGCCCTGCTTGGCGGCGCCGCACGAGAGCAAGTGCTCGCGATCGATGGTGTGCGCTCGGCCGAGCCGATACTCAGCGCGCTGCTGCCCGCCGCGGTCAACGGCGCGCGCCGAACCCTGCTGGTGATCGGCCTCGACGAGTCGGCGAGCGCCGGCCGCCCCCAGCTCATCGAGCAGGGGAGTGGCGTGCCCGGCCCCGGCGAGATCGTCATCGATCGCGCTTTTGCCCGACGCGTAGACCTCGCCCTGCAGGAAGAGTTGCAGCTGGCCGGTCGGCGCCTGCGAGTCACAGGACTCAGTCGCGAGACGAACCTTCTGGTCACGCAGTACGCGTTCGTGCGCCGCGGCGAGCTACTCCAGATACTGGGGCTCGTGGATCAAGCCACGTTCCTGCTCGTCAGCACCGATCCCGAACGCGCTACTGAGATCGCGGGCCGCATCGCGAGTGAGATCCCCGAGGTCGCCGCCTACGATCGCGCCACCTTCCTCGCCAACAATCGCGAGGAGATCGAGGCGGGTTTCCTGCCCGTGCTCTGGGCCATCGCCCTGTTCGGACTCGCGGTGGGCGGCAGCGTCGTCGCGCTCATGACCTACGCGGCCGTCTTGGAGAAGCGCGGCGACTACGTGCTACTCGCCGCGATCGGCGCCGGCACCGGCGTTCGCTTTCTGGTCGTCATGCAACAAGCGTTGCTCGCCGCGCTCGCCGGAGCCCTCGCCGGCCTGACCCTGCTGCTGGGCCTGGAACGACTGCTGCCGGCGCTGGTGCCGGAGATCGAGTTCCGTCTCGAGCTCTGGATCGCCGCGGCGGCCCTGGCGGGATCCCTGGGCATGGCAGCCCTGGGTGCCGTCTTCCCCGCTCGCTTGGCCACGCGCCTACCCCCGCTGGAGGCGTTGAGACGATGAGGATCTCGAGCGCGCTCCGCTTCGCGGCCGTGCACAAGGTCTATGAGGGCGCTGTGCCGGTCCGCGCCCTCTCCGGCGTGTCGCTGAACGTGGAGACCGGCGCGTTCGCCGTGATCGAAGGTCCCAGCGGCAGCGGTAAGACGACGCTGCTGGCTCTGGCGGGCGGCCTCGAGCGGCCGACCACCGGGCGCGTGCACGCCGTCGGCGTCGAGCTCACCGCGCTGGGAGAGCGCCGACTGGCCGCCTTCCGTCGCGCCCAGGTGGGCTTCGTGTTCCAGGACTTCAAGCTGATCGATGTGCTGACGGCACTGGAGAACGTGGCGATCGCCCTCCAGATCCGCGGCCAACGGCGCAACCTCGCACGGGCCAAGAGCCGCGAGCTGCTGGCGCGCCTCGGCCTGGCGGGTCGCGCGTCCGCACGTCCTGCCACACTCTCGGGCGGCGAGAGGCAGCGTGTGGCGATCGCGCGGGCACTGGTTTCCGAGCCACGACTCGTCCTGGCGGATGAGCCCACCGCGAACCTCGACTGGGCGACCGGCGAGCAGGTGGTGCAGCTCCTACGGACGGTGGCCCGGGAGCGCGGCGCCACCGTCGTCGTCGTCAGCCATGACCCACGACTCGGGCGCCACGCCGACCAGGTCATCCAACTCGTCGATGGCCGGATCGTCGCGGCGCACGCGAAGGAGGCGGTCGCATGAATCTCAAAGTTGAGGACTGGGGCTTCGAGGCTGCCGTAGACGGCACGCTCCTGATCGGAGGGCTACGCGCCGAGTCCCTGGCCCGTGAGTTCGGCACACCGCTCCACGTCGTGGACGAATCGGGTCTGAGGCGCCGTGCGGCTCGGCTTCGAGATGCGTTCGAGTGGGCATACTCTGGCCAGGTCACCGCTTACTACGCGCTGAAGTGCAACAATACCCCGGGGATCGTCCGCATGATTCTGGACGAGGGGTTCCGGCCCGAAGTGGGTACCACCTACGAGTGGTGTCTGGCACGGCGCCTCGGCGCCGAACCGGGCGAGATCATGATCAACGGTCCGAACAAAGGCGAGCTTCTGCGCACCGCGGTCGCGGAGGGCGCCGGCCTGATCGTGGTGGACGGGCCCCAAGAGCTGGAGGACCTGGAAGCGCTCTGTCGAAGTACGGCGCGCCGCGCCCGCATTCTCCTGCGCGTCAACCCGAACTCGGTACCCAAGGGGATGAACCGTGCCTCCGCCACCGGATCACGCAAGGCGAGCGTCTTCGGGTTCGATCTGGTTTCCGGCGAGGTGTCGCGGGCGCTCGAGCGCATCGCGAGGTCACCGTCCCTTCATCTTGCCGGGCTACACTGCCACGTCGGAACGGGCGTGAGACGGACGCGCGACTACAAGCGACCGTTGGAAGTTCTCGTCGACTGCGCCGCAGAGGCCTCGAGCTACGGTCTGAAGATCGAGGTCATCAACGTGGGTGGCGGCTTCGGCGTGCCCACGAGCCGCGAGCTCGATACCCTGGAATTCCTGCTCTATCAGGGGATCGGCCGCCTGCCGAAACCTCCGGAGCCGAGCCGTTTCCCCTCCGTCGAGGACTTCGCGGCGCTGGTGACAGACACGATTCAGCGGGGCTGCGAGCGTCATGACCTCGCACTCCCGCGCCTGGTCGTCGAGCCCGGTCGTGCCATCGTCAGCGGTGCTGGCGTCCTCTTGCTGGGCGTCGGCGCAGTCAAGCAGCGGCCGGGCGTCGGCACCTGGGTGATCACCGATGGCGCTGCCGGCACGGTTGGCTTCCCGCTCTATTACGAGTACCACGAGGTCTTCCTGTGCAGTGCCGTGAACGCGCCGCGCACCGAGCGCTACAGCCTGGTGGGACCCGTGTGTTTCAGCGCCGACTGGATTTACCGCAACAAGCGCATGCCTCAGATCGTGCCGGGCGATGTGCTCGCCGTCTGCGACGCCGGCGCCTACTTCACAGTCCAGGAAACGAACTTCGGCTTCCCACGGCCGCCGATCGTCGTGGTCCGCGATGGGAAGGCGACGCTGCTCCGGCGGCGCGAAACGTTCGAGGACATGGTCAGCCGCGACATCGGTTGGAACGATGGGAATGAACCGTAGTTCAGATGCGTTGATATGCTTCAGGCAGCTGGTGCCAGAGGACCGCGCCGGGCTCGCACGTCTGGCCGCCGCAGCGTTTGACGGCAACCGGTTCTATCAGAACGCGCTCGGTCTCGACGCGCGCAGATTCGCGCTCTACTGGGACGCCTTCTTTCGCCTCGCGCTGAGCGACGCGGCTGCAACGGTCTACGGACTCGAACGGAATGGTGAACTCGAGGCCGCGCTGGCCGTCGCCTTCGACGGGTTTCCACACGCCACTCGCGGCGCCCGCTACCTGCTCGCGCTGCTCCGCCGCCTCGGACTCCCAGCCTGGCTACGCTATCTGCGATTCGTCTGGGCCTATGAGCACGTGATGCACCGGCCAGCACCTGAACGGCAGCTCGAAGCGTGCGGGCTCTGGCTGTTCGTCAAACCTGATGCGGCAACCGCGGGACTCGGGTTTCGCCTGGCACGCGACTCGATCGAGGCAGTGCGTGCCCGGGGCAAGCTGTTGGCCACAGGTCTCGTGGACGCGAGCAACCGCCCTCTGCTGTCGTTCTATCGCCGGCTAGGATTCGCCGTGACGCCGCCATTCCCGTTCTCTGGGATGCCGGCCGCACGCATCGAGCGCTGGCTCGCGTCGCCGAGGCCCGAGGCCATGAAGGTGGGAGTGCCATGCTCAAGCTGACGCTCCACGACAGCATCGAGACGATCGACGCCGCGCGCTGGGACTCGGTCGGCTCGGACCCGCTCAGCAGCCACGCCGTTCTGGCGGCGCTCGAGCGAGCCGCGCTGCCGGGCATACGCACCTGGTACGCAACTATCGAAGATCGCAACGGACGCCTAGCCGCCGCTGCGCCCATCTCCCGCATCGAGATGGACGGAGGTCGCCTCACGCACGGGGCTTTCCGCTTTCTCATTCGCACTGTTCGCAAGTGCCACCCAGGATTCCTGCGCACGGCGCTGATGGCCTGCGGCACGCCGCTTTCCGTGGGCAACCCGCCGCTGCGCCTCGCCCGCGACAGCGACGCCGTGGCCGTGCTGAGAGAGCTCGCCGGCTTACTGAGGGAACTCGGCGAGACCGAGCGCGCGCCCTGGCTCGCCTTCAAGGAGTTCCAGCATGGTGATCTGACGGCGGCCCGGGCCGCACTGGCGGGCCAGGGCGCCGGATGGATCCTGGCGCCCAGCGAGCCCAACAGCCGGATCCGTATCCGCTGGCGGAGCTATGACGAGTACCTGGGCGATCTGCGCAGCCACTACCGCTACAAGGTCCGCTCGGCAGCACGTCGCCTCGCGGAACAGCGTGTCATCGTGGATGTCGTGCCGCTCGCCGAATCCTACGACTCGAGCCTGCACGCCCTCTACGAGGCCGTCGTCGAGCGCGCAGCGGTGCAGCTCGAGCACCTGACCCCCGAATTCTTCGTCGCCCTGGGCCAGGCGTATCCGGATAAGACGCCGCTCATCCGCTTCCGCCGTGATGGAAACCTGATCGGTTGGGTGGCGATGCTATTCGCCGATGAGATGGCCTACGATCTCTTTCACGGTATCGACTACGCCGAGAGCGAGCCTACCGCCCTCTACTTCAATCAACTGGCGGAGGTCGTACGACTGACGATCGACCGCGGCGCTCGCAGCCTCTCGCTGGGGCAGAGCACCGAGATCGCCAAAGCCAGGTTCGGTGGGGAAACTGTGCCGCTCTGGGTAGCGCTACGGCACCGCAGCACAGCGATCACCGCGCTGCTGCGTGGCGGGCGACGGCTGCTCTTCCCTGCCAAGTCGGTTCCACCCCGCCGTGTCTTCCGGGATGCCGGAGTCGGCGAGCCGCCGCCAGAGCCACGCCGCGCCGCCACCGCGTCGGTCACCGCTCAGGCCGCGGCTCCTCGTTGATGTGCTCGCACCGCTCCACACGCGTTCCCACTCACGAGGCCGTCTCAGCGATCACCGGCATCAACACCTGTGCATCCACGTTGCCGCCGCTCACCACTACGGCAACACACTCACCCGCACCCCGGACTTGCCCGCTCAACAACGCCGCTATCCCCACCGCTCCTCCGCCCTCCACCACCAGCTTGTGTTCCACCACGGCGAACACCATGGCCTCGCGGATCTCGGCCTCCGAGACCAGCACGTGCTCGTCCACCAGGTCGCGCACCATTCGGAAACTGAAGCGATTGTCCAGCCCGATGCCGCCCGACAACGCGTTGGCGATGGTTTCCTCCTCCGGGAAGGCGATCGGTCGACCGGCCTTCAAGCTCTCGTACATGACCCGGGCGTTCGCCGCCGAGACCGCGACCACACGGATGCCGGGCTCGTGCGATTTCAGCGCCTGCGCGATCCCCGAGATCAGGCCGCCGCCTGACAGCGGCACCACGACCGTGTCCAGCGCCGGCACTTGCTCCAGCAGCTCCAGGCCGATGGTGCCCTGCCCCGCGATGACAAATGGATCATCGAAAGGATGGACGTACGTGAGCCCTCGCTCCCGCTGGATCTCCAGCGAGCGTGCCTCCGCCTCGTCGTAGGTACGGCCGTAGAGGACTGTCTCGGCGCCGTGACGGCGGATCGCTGCCAGCTTGCTGGGATCCACCCACTCTGGCACACACACCGTGGTCGGAACCCCCAGCATCTGGCCCACGTAGGCCACCGCACGGCCATGGTTGCCGCTCGAGCAGGCGACGACGCCGCGCGCCCGCTCCTCGCTGGAGAGGGCCAGCATCCGGTTCGCGGCGCCGCGGACCTTGAACGAGCCGGTGACCTGCAGGCTCTCGAGCTTGAGGACAACCTCGGCCCCTGTGCGCTGCTTCAGCGCCTCCGAAGCGAGGACCGGCGTCTCGACGGCGATCCCGGCAATGGCCTCGCGGGCGCCCGGGATGTCGATAAGCGTCACTTATTTCTCCTGCATCCGCACGACCCGGAACCCGCGGTAAGGCACCGCCGCTTCGACAACTCGTGCCTTGGCGTCGGCGGGCAGGTCGGCGCTGCCGCCCAGCAGCACACCCTGCCCGTCCTCACCTACAGCCCACTCGGCGACGTTGCCGCCCAGGTCGAAGACGAGATCGTCATCGCCGCGCCCTTCGAAGCTGCCCACCGGCTTGAGCAGCGGCGCGTCGCCCGGTAGCTCGGCGATCTTATCGGCCAGCCGCTCGGCGTCGTCCGGGTTCGGCGAGTAGCCTGCCCAGTAATCGAGTGTGTTCTCTTTGCCGCGCGCCGAGGCATAGACAGATCTCATCTCCTCGGCGCTGCCCAGTCGGTACGTCTCTCCGGTGAGTTGCGACAGCCAGTCCACGTAGGCCTGGGCCTGCTCGAAGCTCACGCCATGGACCGGGTAGTCACATGTGCCGGGCTCGTAGGTGTAGCTCGCATCGAACGCGGCGAACTGACGCCGCGTGACCTCGAAGCGACCGACCTCGATCCCCTTGTACTCGACCGCCTCGGGAACCAGCGCGCCCTGCACCGTGCGTCCGTAGTGTCCGTTAACCCTCGCGACCTCGATTCGCTTGAACGCCTCGGCCAACGGCGAGTCGTCGTCGAGCGCCTCGTTCGCGGGCTCGTAGGTGCCGAACAGGTACCGGTCGAACCAGGCGAGATCCTCCTCCAGCTTGCGCCGCTGATGGGCGAGCCTGCGGATGCCGTGGGGCTCGCCGGGGAACAGGATGAACTTGACCGGCACCTGGCCGATCTGTTGCAGCGCCCGGAAATGCGACCAGCCCTGGTCGGTGGGGACGTTACGGTCCTCGGTCCCGAAGTAGATGATCGTCGGCGTCCTGACGTCCTTCATACGGAAGAACGGCGACAGCTCGATGTAGCGCTGTGGATCCTCGTAGGGCACCGCGCCGAAGTAGTAGTCGTCGAACGCCATCCCGAAGTCGACGTTCGCCCAGTCGCTGATCCACTCCACGTCACCGGCACCTGTCGAGGCCGCCTTGTAGCGCGGGTTCCGCGTGGTCAGCTCGATCGAGAGGATCGCACCGTTGCTCCAGCCCATCGTGCCCAGCTTGTCGGGATCGACCAGGCCGCTCTCGATCAGATAGTCGACGCCGTTCTCCAGGTCGGGGATCTCGAGGCTGTAGTAGTTGCCGCAGCAGATCGACTCGACCCAGTCCAGCCCGTAGGACGAGCTGCCGTGATAGTTCGCCCTGAGCACGAAAGCGCCCTTCTGATTGAGCAGTACCATGGGACGCCCGTAGCTCATGTTCCAGGAATCCAGGTCTGCGCCGGCCGGGCCACCGTGGATCACCAGGATGAGCGGGTAGCGCTTCCCTTCCTCGTAGTCGAAGGGGTAGTAGAGTAGGCCCTCCACCTCCTCATCACGAGCACCGATCCAGTGAACGATCTCGACCCTGGCCCTGGGCTTGTTGGCGAAGCCCGGGTTGAGGTTCGTGAGCTGCACCTCGTCGCGAATACGCGATCCGCGGAGCTGGGCGCGGTAGAGCTGGGTCGGCGTGTTCGCCGTCGAGTGCGTGTAGACCAGCGTGCGTCCGTCCTCTCCGAGCTCGAACCCGAAGATATTCGTGGCGTGGGTGCCCTCGATCCACGAGCGCCGCCACGTATCGCCCCGCTTCGTGTAGCGGGCCGGCTTGAACCGCACGCCGTCGGCGAGCAGCGCGACGAACCCATCGGAGGTGACGGCGTACTCAGAGCCGAGACCGCGATCCCAACCCAGATCCACCAGCATCGCCTCACCACGCGCCAAGTCGTAGTACATCGCCACGTTGATCGTGGCTTCGCGATAGTGCGGGTGCGTGGTCGAGTCGTTGACCAGATAGAACCCACCCCCGTCCTTCGCCCACTCGACATTGAACGGGATGATCCGCGAGCCGTCGAAGATCTCGCGACCTTCCCCGCTCGCCAGGTCCCAGAGATAAGTGACGGGCGGAATCCGCTGGTCGTATCCGTAGGACAGGCTCCGCTGGTGCACCGCCACCGCACGCCTGCCGTCCGGAGATAGAGCGAATCCCCGGATCCAGTCGTCGTTGTCGCTCAGACGCGTCACCTTCTTGTCCTCGACCGACAGAGCGAAAAGCCGGACCGGCGGCTCGTGCTCGGCGTCCTCCACCACCCGCGAGGTGTCCTTGTCCTTCTTGACGTCCCGCTCGTAGAGACTCGCGTCCTCCTGAGCACTGAAGATGATGGTGTCGGCGTCCGCCCACTCGTAAGACCGGATACCACGCTCGAAGCGCGTCAGCGGCCACGCCTCGCCGCCCGCCGGATCGATCAGCCAGAGCTGCGATGAGGCCTCGTTCTCCTTCTTCTCTGGCAACGGCCGCGTGCTCATGAACGAGATCAGCTTCCCGTCCGGCGACCAGCGGGGCTGGGAGTGGCTGTAATCGCCGCGCGTAAGCTGGATCTCGCGCTCCTCGCTGAGGCTGGACAGGAAGAGGTTCGAGACGCTCCGCCCTTCCTCCTCGTCCATCTGCGTTTTCACCCAGACCACCCACCTGCCATCCGGCGCGATCTGGTACTGGCCGGCCGACTCGGCGAGCAGGATATCGTCGATGGTCCACTCGCTCTTCGAGTCGTCGCGGCCCTGCTGCTGCGCCGCGCTGGCGCTGGGCCAGGAAGCAGCAACGGTCAGCACGAGTCCGAGGCCAACGAGCGCTTGCGGTAGGCGAAGTGTGGCGTACATCGCTCGACTCCTTTCGGATGTTCTGGCTACAGCGCTTTCGGTGGGGCGTCGCTAATCTAGGGGGACCCTGGGCCGTCGTCCACGCAACGGCGTGTGTGCCGGCTACGGGTAGGAGGGTGATGCAGTGCGGGGGCGCTGTGCAGCGCCCCCGTCTTCTCTTGCCTCGAGCGAGCCGGATCTCAGGAACGGCGAAGCTGGATGCTGCCGTTCACCGTCTTCACGACCAGGTTGCGTCCACCTCCGCCAATCGTCCCCTTCAGGTGCCGGGGCGAGAAGCGCCCCTCCACTGTCAACGGGAAGTCACTGGAGATGTGGCCGTTCACCGTGGAGATGCTGATCGCGCAACTCAGATCGGCCGGCATCTCGAGCGTCACGCTGCCGTTCACGGTGGTGAAGTCGAGCGTCCCGGTCCAGTCCGTCTGCTGCATGGAAACGGTTACCGAGCCGTTCACCGTGGTGGCCTCGGCCAGCCCGGTCGTCGTGACATCCACGTCACCGTTCACGGTATGCGCCTTGACGTCGCCATCGATACCGAGGGCATCGATCTCACCGTTGACCGTCCGCCCGATGAAGCCCACTCCCGCCGGCACACGTACCGTGAAGTCTACTTGAACATCGTTGTTGCGGACGTTCATGCGCCCGTGGCGGCCGGGGCGGCACTCGTTCGGTTCGTCCGGATCACGGCTCGGGTAGACGGCGCAGATGGTCACACCGTTCTCGTGCTCCAGCACGACCATCTCCACCTCATCCGGATCGTTCCTCCTGCCGTGCAGCCGGGCGTCGACCTCCACCTCGTTGCCCGAGCCGGCCTCGGCGAGTATCTCACCGTTCACGCCCTTGATCTCGATCGACTTGCCACGCTCGACCCGGCCCTTCCATTCCCAGTCCCTGTTGCTGAGAGTGAAGTGGTCAGGTACAGATGCGACCGCAAGGACGGGCGTGGCGTCCCTGGAACGATACCGCTCGGGTGCATCAGGCGGCGCCCACGCCACCAGCGCTGCCAGGAGCCCAATTACTCCGACTCTATACATCTCGATCCCTCCTCTGACTGCCCTTCTGTCTATCTTCGCACTAGCTCAATGTCGCCGTCGAACGAATGTAGCTCGAGCCGCGCACTGCCATTGCCGAGCACGAAGCTCAACCTGCGTGTGGCTTCGGTCCTCTCCAGTTGGATAGGGAAGTCGGCTTCGAACTCGCCGTCGAAGGTGGCGACTGAGACTGTGGCGTTTACGTTGACCGGTATCGTGACCACCACATCGCCATCGTGGGTGGTGAGCCGGTAGCGGCCGTCATCGCGAATGGTCCCTTCATAGTACACGTCACCATCGACAGTCTTGGCCTCCACCTCACTCGACCGGATGGCCTCGAGGCGGATGTCACCGTCGATCGCTTCTGCAAAGATCTCGCCCTCGAAATCGAGCACCGAGATCTCATCCTCCACGTTGTTCACCTCCAGACGGCCTACTGACCGCTGGACCACCACATTGCCTTCGACCGAACGGAGTGAGATCTCACCCGCACAGCCACGGATTTCGATGTCACCTTCAAGGTTCTCCAGGTTCACCCCGTTCTGTGCACCGTCCACCGACATATCGGTCTGGAAGCCCCAGAGATCGACCGCCATCGAGCTGGGGATGGTGATCTCGTAATCGACAACATCCGGGGTTCCGTGCCGGGCCTCCGACCTGATCTTCACCGCTGACTCGGACTGGAAGATCTTCACCCTATCACGGCTCGAGCGGCTGGCTTCCACACGCACGGCGTCCCGATCCCAGGTTCGGACGATGATCTCGCCTGCGTGGTTCCGGACCTCGAGCCGCGCCCTCGGGTCCACCGTGAACGTGGTATCGAAATCCACGTCGTACTGCGGCTCATCCCAGTCGTACTCCCAGTCCGGGACATAGATGTCGATCTCGGGGATCTGGAACTCGAAGCCGGGAACCTCGATATCGATCTCCGGCACAAAGAACTCGAAGTCATCCCAGTAGACGTCGAAGTCGTCCCAGTAAACGTCCAAGCCCGCCCAGTAGAAATCCAGGTTCGGCACATAGACGCTGAACCCCGGTACGTAGACATCGAACGCGGGCAACTCGATCGCCGGGATCGCGATCTCTATCGCCGGGACCTGGATGTCGATCTTCGGCGTCACCACCCGGACCTCGGGGTCCTGCACTCCCGCGATCGACAGCAACGCTCCCATCAACAACTCGGTATGCATCGTTCTTCCGTCCCTCTCAATCAGCTCGCAGCGCCTGCCATCTGCGCCGCCTGCCTCAAGAACTCCAGCTTCTGCCGCATGGTTGCAGCCAAGTACTCGTTCAGGTAGATGCTGGCCGGGTCTTCGGCGAGCGCTCGCTGAGCCTGAGCGATGGCCCGGTCGATGATCATCAGGTTCTCTTGGATGATCCGCACCGTCGCCGTGTCGAGCTGGGCCCGGCTCTCCTCGATGACACCCTCCAGCTCCGCGATCGCCGCATCGTAGCCGGCAACGCCGAAGCCCGAGACCGCTGGCGCCGAGACCAGCGTCGCCCCAGGCTCACCCGTCGGACCGAGCGTCTCAGCCCCAGGCCCCTCCGTCCGTGACAGCAGCCAGACCGAGCCAGCGGACAGGATGATCAAGGCCACACTGGCCGCGGCCAGCTGCGGCAGCGAGAAGGACAGCCGTCGCTGACCCAGCCGGCCACGCCGGCGGCGGTGCTCCTCGAGGTCGGCGACCGCAGCGTCACGCGTGTCCGTGCCGATCCGCGCCGCGATCCCTGCCCAGAGATCAGCGGCGGGAGATCGGTCCTCCAACGCCTGAGCCCGCGCCACGACCTGACGGAGCTGCTCGAGCGTCTTCGCACACTCCTGGCAGCCCGCCAGGTGCGACTCCAGCTCGCTGCGCTCCGCGGCGTTCAGCTCGCCGTCTAGGTACTCGGACAGCCTGCCCGTCCAGTGGTCGCTCATACCGCCTACTCCCTCACCGATCTAAGTAATCGCGGAGGATCATGCGGGCCCGGTGCAACTGCGATTTCGAGGTCCCGGGACTGATACCCATCATCTCCGCGATCTCCTCATGCTTGTAACCCTCGACGTCGTGCAGCACGAACACCTGCTGCGCGCCGTCCGGGAGCAGCTCCATGGCAGCCTCGAAGTCGATCGCCGCCTCGGCCCCCTGCGGGTTCTCGGGCAGCCGGCCTATCGCCCTCTCACCGTCCACGAACCGCTCCCGGCGAATCCCCAGCTGCTTGCGGCGACCCAGGATCACGTTGATCGCCAGCCGGTGCAGCCAGGTCCCGAACGCCGCCTCGCCCCGGAAGCTGTCCACCTTCTGCCAGGCCCGAACGAACACGTCCTGGGTGACCTCATCCGCGTCCTCCATCCCCATCATCCGTCGGGCCAGGCTATGGACCCGTGCGACGTGTCGGTGGTAGAGCCGCTCGAACGCCTGGGCATCCCCAGCGGCGGCGAGCCTCGCGTCGCCCACGTCCAGCGGTCGCAAGTCCCCGTCGGTACTCAGCTTAGTCGCTCTCCGGGGCCCGTCCCGCCTGCCACCCGATGAGATACCTCGGAGGCCGCAAAGGTTGGAACCCCTCAGTAGGTGCTCTGCAGCCGGCTCGGCCGGTTGACGAACAGCAGGGCCAGTCCGACCGCCGCGCCCAGGGCCATCAAGGTCGTGTCCGCGCTGGCCCACCCCAGCACGAGGGCGGCCAGCCCGCCGCTCTCGGCCACGGCCCAGACCACCACTGCCTTCGGGAGGTTGGCCGTCCACCACTCGCCGAGCTGGGCCCCGCGCCCGGGCGGCGCGATGCGGCCGCGCAGCATCTGAGCCCCGATCACCGAGGCCGCCAGCAGGCCGTAGCCGGTGACCCTCAACACCCGCACTCCCTCGGCTGCGAACTCCAGGGCCACTTCGCTGCGCATATAAATCAGCGCGCCGAAGATGGCGACCAAGCCGCCGGTGATGGCCGTGTGGATGACTCTGGCTATGATGCTGGCCTTCTCGGGATCCAGGGCTGTGCGCTGCTCGTGCATGGGATCTTCCATCACGCCACCTCGCGTCCCACTTCCGGCACCGGCCGACTCGATCAACCGCAGCTCGCGTGCTTATTATAGAGAACGGGTGCTGCGCAGCGCTATCTTGTGGCCCGCACCGACCGCGGCCCGAGGGCGCCAGCAAGCGCTCGTAGCTTCGACATCCGATCCCACCATGATGCGCTCTATGCGCTTGACATCAGAAGCGCAGTCACGCCGAATAGAGTGCGCAGGATGAGTCGAGCACCGGCGACGGCACAGGAAATCCACCGGAGATAACAATGTTTGAAGCAGCCATTCTCACTGCCGATCAACTGCGCGACGCATGGCCCATCCTCTCGGCCGAGGAACGGCTCGAAGGCTTCCAGATGCTCGACGCGGACGATGCAGAAACGCTCTTTGATCGGCTGATCATCGCGGATCAGGCCGCGCTTATCCTCGAGCTGCCCGCCCCTCAGTGCCGCCGCTGGATGCGTCACCTCGCGCCGGACGACGGCGCCGACGTCATCCAAACCGCGCCGCAAGCCGATCGTACGCGGCTACTCGACCTGCTCGACGAGCCGACGCGCCGCGAAGTCACCGCACTGCTGGCCTACGCCGAGGACGCAGCGGGTGGATTGATGAATCCCCGTTTCGCTCGCGTTCGACCCGATATGACGGTCGACGAGGCAATCCGCTACCTGCGCCGACAGGCCGGCCACGTGGAGGCCATTCACTTCGTCTACGTGCTGGACGACGCACAGCGACTTCTGGGCGTGATCTCGTTCCGCGAGCTCTTCCAGCACCCAGACCAGACGCTCGTGCGCGACGTCATGCACACCGATCTGGTCACGGTGCCGCTGGATCTGGACCAGGAGGCGGTGGCCCGTCTCTATGTCGAAACAGACCTGTTCGCGATCCCGGTGGTGGACGCCGCCGGCCGCATGCAGGGGATCGTGACCTTCGACGACATCGCTGACGTAGTACGCGAGGAGGCGACCGAGGACATCCAGAAGGTAGGTGGCTCAGCCGCAATCCCGGGACCGTACCTGGATGTGCGGCTCGGCGACATGATCCGCAAGCGTGCCGGTTGGCTCTCAGTCCTCTTCCTCGGTGAGATGCTCACCGCCACCGCTATGGGCTTCTACAAGCAGGAGATCGCCCGTGCCGTCGTCCTCGCGCTGTTCCTGCCGCTCATCATCAGCAGCGGCGGGAACACCGGGTCACAGGCTACTACACTGGTGATCCGGGCGATGGCGATCGGCGAAGTGAGGCTACGGGATTGGTGGCGAGTGATGCGCCGCGAGATCCTGACGGGTCTGGGGTTGGGTGGCATCCTGGCGGTGCTCGGTCTCCTGCGCATCGTGGCCGGACAGCTGTTCGGACAGGCGTATGACCAGTACTACCTGCTCGTCGGCCTCACGGTGCCACTCAGTCTGCTGGGCGTGGTGCTCTGGGGCACGCTGGCCGGCTCCATGCTCCCGTTCGTGCTCCGCCGCTTCAACCTCGACCCGGCCAGCGCCTCGGCACCTTTGGTCGCGACCCTGGTCGACGTGACCGGAGTCGTCATCTACTTCGGCGTAGCCAGCGTCCTCATGCACACGCCGCTCCCACCACCCTAGCGCTCGGCGTGCTCCACCCGGTAGGCCTCCATCGCGTAGTATTCGGCCAAGCCCAATCGGTCGGCCTTCGCCGCCGTCTCGAGGTTCCGCGCCTCGACCCGCTGCCAGAACTCCCGCTCGTCCAGGCCGCCCGGGAACGGTGCCACGTCCTTCTGCGACTGGTGCTTGAAGATCGCGAGGATCTTCTTGCGCAGCTCCTCCTGCGACAGCGGTACCAGCACATCGGCCTGCGTGATCGACCACTCCTCCCACGCCCCGCGGTACAGCCAGACCTCGGGCCGCCCGTCCTTATACTGAGCCAGCGCCCGGTCGATGGCCGCCTTGCACAGTCGGTGAGTGCCGTGCGGATCGGAGAGATCGCCCGCCACGAATACCATGTCCGGCCGCAGCTCGCGCAGCAGCGACAGGACGATCTCCACGTCCTCCTCAGCGATGGGACGCTTGCGCACCTCACCGGTACGATAGAACGGCATGTTGAGGAAGCGGGCGGCCGGGCGCGGTAGCCCGACATCGGCGAGGGCCGCCACCGCCTCCGACTCGCGGATGAAGCGCTTCAGGGCCTGCACCCGCTCCGAATCCACATCGCCCGGTCGCTTGGCGTTGAAGGCCGCCTCGATCTCCTGCCGGACGCTGCGCGCCTGCTCCACATCGAGCCCCAAGGCTGAGGCCGCCCGCTCGCTGAAGTCGAGGTGGCGCTCCACGTCGTGGTCGAATACGGCGACGTTCCCACTCGTCATGTAGGCAACCACGATCTCGTTATCATTCTCCCGAAGCTTGCGCAGGATGCCGCCCATCGAGATCACGTCGTCATCCGGGTGCGGCGAGAAGACGAGCACCCGCTTGCCACGCGGCAGCCTCGCCCGACCACGGACCTTCTCGCGCAGCCGGTTGAACACCTCGCCGTTGATCTCGCCCGCAGTCGCGTAGCGCGCGAGCAGCGGGCTCAGGTGGTTCTCGCGATAGTCGCCGGCCGTCAGCTTGAGGATCGCCTTGCCGGTCCGTTCGGCCAGCCATACAACGGCCCGCTCAGTCATCTCCGGCGTCCAATCCACGCTCTCCACCAGCCACGGCGTCTTGACGCGCGTCAATTCGCCGGCGGCCGCAAGGTCGAGGTAGATCGTGGCGTTCGGGTGCCGCTGCAGGAAGGTGGCCGTGACGTCCTGAGAGACGGGACCCTCCACCGCGCGGCGAACGATCTGCGCCTTGTGCTCGCCCGTCGCGATCAGCGCGATCTCGCGCGCCTCCAGGATGGTGGCGACTCCCAGCGTGAGCGCCTCGAGCGGCACGTTGTCTTCGCCGAAGAAGTCGGCCGCCGCATCGCTTCGTGTCAGCGTGTCCAGCGTGACCAGCCGTGTTCGCGATTCAGGCGACGAGCCCGGCTCGTTGAACCCGATGTGACCGCTGCGTCCGATCCCCAACATCTGGAAGTCGATGCCGCCCGCCGCCTGGATAGCTTTTTCGTAGGCTCGGCAGTGCGCTTCGAGGTCCTGCCTCGCTACGCTGCCGTCTAGCAGGTGGATGTTGCGCGGGTCGAGATTTATGTGGGCGAACAGGTTCTCCATCATGTACAGCCGATAGCTCTGGATGCTATACGGCGACATGGGGTAGTACTCATCCAGATTGAACGTGATCACCTGCGAGAAATCGACCTCGCCAGCCTCGCAGCGGCGGATCAGTTCTCGGTAGATCCCGATGGGCGTACTGCCCGTCGCCAGGCCCAGCACGCTGCGGCCCTTAGCAGTGATCTCGCGTCCGATGATCTCGACGATCCGATCCGCCAGCAGTATGCCCAGATCCTGAGGATCATCCACGATCACGGTGCGGATACGCTCCCGCTCGCGAGAGCCCTCGACCAGAGCGATCTGCTCGGACCTGGACCGTTCTTTGCGGGCCTCGTCCATACGCTGCGCCTCCCGATCTCTGCACGCGGTCGCAACCGTCAGCGGACTTCCGCGGTCCCGGTGTTGTCAGACGGACAACATCCTGAACACGGTGTGTCCGGGCGATTGGCTGACTATAATATTGAGCGCATGACCTCGGCCCAACAGCTCGTTCTGTCCTTAATGGAAGAGGGGACCAGATGAACTCATCCCGCTCGCGCCAGCGACTGATCATCAGCCTGGCTCTGGCCTGCGTCTGGGCGCTCCCCTGGGAGGGCGCGGCCCAGGAGGCACCCGACTGGGAGAATCCCGCCGTCCTCGCCATCAACAAGGAGGCGTCGCACGCCACAATCTTCCCGTTCGAGACCCGCGAGCTCGCGCTGGCACGCGACGAGGCAAGCTCCGCCTACCACCAGTCGCTGAACGGCCGCTGGAAGTTCAACTGGGTGCGGAAGCCGGCGGACCGTCCGCGGGACTTCTACCGTGAGGGTTACGACGAGGGCGGCTGGGACGAGATCACCGTCCCCGCCAACTGGGAATTGAGCGGCTACGGCGTAGCCATCTATCTCAACAGCAACTACGAGTTCGAGGAGAACCCGCCCTACATCCACCACGACTACAATCCGGTGGGCTCCTACCGGACGAAGTTCACCATCCCCGATAGCTGGGCCGACCGCCAGATCTTCATTCACTTCGGCGCGGTCAAGTCCGCGATGTACCTGTGGGTGAACGGCCAGAAGGTGGGCTATAGCCAGGGGAGCAAGCTGCCGGCCGAGTTCGACATCACGCCCTACGTCCGCACAGGCGGCAACACGCTCGCCGTCGAGGTCTACCGCTGGAGCGACGGCAGCTACCTGGAGTGCCAGGACTTCTGGCGCATCAGCGGCATCGAGCGCGATGTCTACCTGTGGGCGGCACCGAAGGTCCACATCCGGGACTTCTTCGTGATGGCCGACCTGGATGAGAGCTACCGGGACGGCATCCTCGAGCTCAGTGCTCAGGCACGTAACTACGGAGGCAGCGCGGTCGCGGGTTGGAAGCTGTCGGCCGAGTTACTCGACCCCGACGGCCGCAACGTGTTGGAGGGCGGCGTAGGCGAAGCTACCGTGGCCGTTCAGCCAGGCGATGAGGCGACCGTCGAGTTCCGCGAGATCGTACGGGAGCCCGCGCAATGGACGGCAGAAACACCCAACCTCTATACGCTGCTCCTTACCCTGCAGGACGAAGCTGCCAACACCATCGAGGTGATCACGTCGCGGGTCGGTTTCCGGACCGTCGAGATCACGGGCGGCCAGCTGCTGCTGAACGGCGTGCCAATCACGATAAAGGGCGTCAACCGGCACGAGCACGACCCGCTGACTGGCCACGTGGTATCGGAGGAGCGGATGCTCCAGGACATCACGCTCATGAAGCAGCTCAACATCAACGCGGTGCGCACCTCCCACTATCCCAACGACCCCCACTGGTACGAGCTCGCCGACGAACACGGGCTCTACATCGTGGACGAGGCGAACATCGAGTCCCACGGCCGGGGCTATCACCCCGACACCACGTTCGGCAACGACCCGGCCTGGCGTGATGCGCACCTGGATCGCACCATCCGCATGGTCGAGCGGGACAAGAACCACCCGTCCATCATCTACTGGTCGCTCGGCAACGAGGCGGGCAACGGCGTCAACTTCTACGACACCTACAGTTGGACCAAAGGGCGAGATCGCACCCGGCCGGTCCAGTACGAGCGGGCCGCGCTCGATTGGAACACCGATCTCTATGCGCCCATGTACGCCCGCTTCCAGCACCTGATCGACTACGCCGAGAGGTACCACGACCGCCCACTCATCATGTGCGAGTACGCGCACGCCATGGGCAACAGCGTGGGCAACTTGTCCGACTACTGGGAGATCATCGACAGCTACCCGAACCTGCAGGGCGGCTTCATCTGGGACTGGGTCGATCAGGGGATCCTCACGACCAACGTGCAGGGCGACACGGTCTCACCCGATCGGCAGCCGCACCCGTCGGCCTGGGAAGTCAAGAAGGTCTACCAGCCGGTGGACGTCGAGCCGCTGGACCTGGCGCGCGGGCTGATCCGGGTCAGCAACGACTACGAGTTCAAGGGGCTCGACGACCTGCTGCTCGTCTGGACCGTAATCGCCGATGGCGTTCCCCAGGATAGTGGCCGGATCACCGACCTCGACATCGCCACCGGCTCGAGGCGGCGGCTCGACATCCCGCTGTCACGGATCCGCCCCGCCGCGGGCGTCGAGTACTACCTCAACCTCAGCTTCCGGACCAAGGCAGCCAGCCCCCTCCTGCCGCAGGGTCACGAGCTGGCCTTCGAGCAGTTTCGCCTGCCGCTCGAGACGCCCGTGGCCCCCAGGTCCATCGCCTCGCTACCGACCCTGGAGGTCGAGGACGGCGAGGCAACGGTCACCGTGACGGGGCCCGACTTCTCCGTCAGCTTCGACAAGGTGGCGGGCCTGATGACTTCGTACGTCTACAGGGGCACCGAGCTCATCCTCACGGGACCGCAGCCCAACTTCTGGCGTGCGCCGACGGACAACGATTTCGGCGGCGGCTGGCAGCGAACGCTCGCCGTCTGGCGCGACGCCGGCGCCAAACGCGAGCTGCGCCGGTTCAACGTGATGCGGGTAAGACCCCAGGAAGTGAGGATCCGCACCCGCTCACGGCTCGAGGCCGGCAACGCCAGCTACTCGACCCTCTACACGATCCTGGGCAACGGCGAGCTCACCATCGAGAACCACTTCGAGCCGGGCGACGAAGGACTGCCCCGCATGCCGCGCTTCGGGATGCAGATGACCCTGCCGAAGCAGTTCTCACACGTGCAGTGGTACGGCCGCGGCCCGCACGAGTCGTACTGGGATCGCAAGACCGGAGCGCCGGTGGGACTCTACCAGAGCACCGTCTCGCAAATGCCGCACCCCTACATCCGGCCGCAGGAGACCGGCAACCGCACGGACGTGCGCTGGATGGCGCTAACCAACGATCAGGGCACGGGCCTGCTCGTCGTCGGGATGCCCCTGCTCAGCATGAGCGCGCTCCACTTCACCATCGACGACCTCGATCCCGGCGACGAGAAGGCACAGCGGCATTGGGGCGAGCTGGTGGAGCGCGACCTAGTGACCCTGAACATCGACTACAGGCAGATGGGCGTCGGCGGGATCACAAGTTGGGGGCCCACGGCCCTGCCGAAGTACTCCCTCTACTACCAGGAGTATCGCTACGGCTTCCGGCTGCGACCCTTCTCCAGAGAGGACGGGATGCCGGCGGCGTTGAGCAAGGAACTGTACGTGCGAGAGTGATCCAGACTCGCTACGATCCCAAGGCGGCCCGTGTTCGCTCAATCATAGCACCCACGCGTACCCGATCTTGGCAAAGAACGTGCGGTCCGACTGCGTGAGGCCGATATCCTGATCTCCGTAGTGGTTGTCGGAGTAGCCCAGAAAGAGCACGGTCCGCGGGTTGATCTTGTACGAGAATAGCACCTGGCTGAACAGGCTCCTGGATTCCGAGTCGACCTCGAACGTATACATATCCGGGTTACGGTCGTAGTCCACGTACTGCAGGATCGTCCTCAATAGGGTGCGCCGGTTCAAGGAGTAGACCGCTCGTAGCTGACCGATGTTGGCGGTGTAGAGGCGGCCTCCGTCCACACTCAGCCTCTCAAACGTGTAGTCCAGACCGAGGGTCAGATGCCGTCCCAGCATGTACTCGACATACGGGTTGAGATAGACCCGCTTACCCAACCGCGTATTGGCGTAGTCGATCCGATCCCCGACGACCCCGTCGATCATGACGAAGAGAGATCCTGTCGGATAGAAGCCAGCGTCGAAACTCACTGCCTCCGTCCAGGTCTCGTTCCACCTCGTACCCGGAACCGAAGTTCAGCATGTTCCACCAGTGATCCGGTGAGTTGTTCCACGTGTGGCCCCAACCCACGTCGATATTCCGGAAACTCACCTGGGGCATGAACCCGAGGTCGGCGCGGAAGTCGCGCCCCACTTCTCGATAAGCCGCGTACCAGTCGTGACTGCGCGTGTCATGAACGTAGATGATGTCGTAGGCGGCGCCGCTGAAGCTGCCCTCAGGCTGGTCGTACGCCTCCGAGACCGTGACCGGGTAACGGGTCTGCGAGCCGAGAACCTGAAACCTCACCTGATCCTTGCCTGTGAACTTCCAGATGCCATCGATGCCGGCAACGCGGTTATGGTAACCCTCGCCCTCCCGGTCGGTGACGAGCAGCCCGAGGTTCGATGACCTGCTGATGTCATGGCGATAGCGGAGCACGGACCCGACGTTCCATTGTGACAGCGACGTAGTGCTCGATCCCTCGCTTGCAGGAAACAGAAGGTTGGTGATCTCATCCTGGACCGTGAAGAACCCGATCGCGCTACGTCCCTCCTTCCCGGTCAGCTTGCTGCCCCAGACCGGGTCGGCGAGCGTGCGTGTGTGAACGGCACGAAGCCGGGTGGTGAAGAGGCTGGCCCCTTCGAGGAAGAACGGTCGCTTCTCGGGATAGTAGAGAGCAAACTGCGTATTGATGTCGAGCTGGGCGACGTCGGCTTCGACGTTCGAGAAATCCGGATTGACCGTCGCGTTGAGCATCAGATTCGTGGTAACACCCCAGTGGGCCGTGACCCCTACCTCGAAGTCTTTGCTGCGATCGACGAACCGCCCGCCGGGAAACCCGTCACGCTCTTGCGTGAACACGCCGTATACGGTGGGATCCAACTCGACATTCCTCCCAGGCGTCGCCCCTGCAAAGCCAATCAGCTTATCCGACTGGCACATGTAGCAGTTGTTGTTGCGATCGCGCGGGAACATCCCGATGTGATGCCGCACGCTGCGCGGATAGCTGCGCACAGCGTCGACACCCCAGATCTGATCGCCTTCGCTGCGTTGGAATGACATCGAACTGAACGGAATCGCCATCTCGACGACGTACCCCTCCGAGGTGATCTGGCCAGCGCAATCCCAGATAGCGTCCCATTCGCCGCCGCCGCCTTCGGGACTCTCGATCTGATCACCCTGAATCCCAAGCGGGTTGCAGAAGAAATCGAAGGTGCGGCGTTCATCGTTGAAAGTGTCGAGTACCAGAGCAACCCAATCGTCGTCGTACATATCGTCCCGGTCGGTGATTCGGGCCCGGATCACCGACGGCTCAGGATCGTAGGCCCGAAAGGCGGCGAGCAGATGTGAACCGCTGTAGGCGAAAAGCACCTCCGTCCTGACCGGCGGCGGAATGTTCTCGCCGGGCCGGACTTCGTAGTTGAGCTCGAGCACGAGCGCCTGCCGCCAGACATCTTCGTCCAACTCGCCGTCGACGCGCACCTGCGAGGTGACCCTGGGGACCCTATGAGGGACTTTGCCAGGACTATCCTGGGCGAGCGCGGAGACCGTGCCGAGCGGGAGACCCGCGGCCAGGCTCAGCGCCAGTATCGCAGCGCGGCTTTTCATGATCCGTCCTCGGATTCAGTAGCGGCAGCGGCGTGTTCACTAGTCCCTTGGACACCTGGAAAGCTCGTAACGTTGCCACGGCCGTGCGGGTCGATCGCACGCCTGCCACGCGCTGCGAGCGGCATTGATCCCCGTCACCGGGGATGATAGATAGCAGTATCCCGAACACCCCGGAGGGTTGCGAGCCCCAACAGCGCAGGCCCGCGCAGGCTGACCGGGCGGCGGTCGCCCGAGCCGAGGAGCGCGCGAGGCAGTGCCACAGGCCCTGGCACCTCCAGCGGCCTCCGCTCAGAGAGGTACAGATGCACAAGCTACGGCTGAGACGCTTGTTGGTCGCAGCGCTGACAGTCTTCCCCTTTTGCCTCGCTCCCGCGATCGCCATCGGCCAGGAGCTCCAGAGCAGCGAGCCGAGCGCGCCTGCCGCGAGCGCGAGGCCACCTCTTGCCATCCGCCAGCGCCCCACGACGCTCCGCATCCTCGCGTACAACATCCGCCACGGCGAAGGCATGGACCATGTGGTCGATCTGGAGCGCGTCGCGCAGGTGATCAACGAGCTACACCCGGACGTCGTGGCGCTCCAGGAGGTGGACAGCGTGGTCGAGCGAACCGACGGCGTCGATCAGACCACGGTCCTCGCCGAGCTGACGGGCATGCATTCTGCCTTCGGCGCGTTCTTCGACTACCAGGGCGGTCGCTACGGCATGGCACTGCTGTCCAGGTACCCGATCACGTCCTACGCGAACCATTGGCTGCCGGAGGGAACGGAGCCGCGAACCGGGCTGGCGGCGCGCATTCGACTCGGCGATTCGGGGGAGGAGATCATCGTCGTCGGCATCCATCTCTATCGTACAGCGGAGCAGCGCTACGCCCAGGCCAGCGGGCTGGTGGATATCTACCGCGACGAGACGACGCCGGTCATCTTGGCGGGGGACTTCAACTCGCTGCCTGATTCCGAGGTGATCGACCTGTTGCAGCGATACTGGACCATACCGGACAAAGGCGCGGATCGACTGACCTATCCGTCCGACATGCCGGACCGGGAGATCGACTACATCATGTACCGACCGGCGGATCGTTTCGAGGTCGTGGAGCAGCGGGTGATCGACGAGCCTCTGGTCTCCGACCATCGACCGGTCTTGCTTGAGCTCAGACTGCGATAGCTCGCTAGATCCCGGCGGACCCGTTCACACGTGTTGCGCGGGGAAAACGGCAATCAGTGACTCGACACACAAGCTGAGGAAGCCCACATGCCCATTCACAGACGTGATCTTATCAAAGCCGGCGCCGGTGCCGCGATCGGCGCTTCCGTATGGCCCAGGTTCCTGATGGCCGATGAGGGCTGGGCGCCGCCCGACAAGAAGCTGCGGCTCGGATTCATCGGCGTCGGCGGCCGCGGCACCTGGCTGCTCGGCCTGGCTCTGCGCAGGGATGACACGGAGGTGAAGGCGGTCTGCGATATCAAGCCGGAGCGGGTGGCGCGGGCGCAACAGATGGTCAAAGACGCGCACGGGAACACGCCCAGAGGCTTCAGCAACGGCGAGGAAGACTTCCTCAAGCTCGTCGAGCGCGGCGACATGGACGCCGTGATCATCGCGACACCCTGGCTCTGGCACACGCCCATGGCGGTGGCAGCGATGAAGAGCGGCAAGGCCGTGGGCGTCGAGGTCCCTGCCGCCGTGACCGAGCAGGAGTGCTGGGACCTGGTGAACACGTCGGAACAGACGGGCATGCCCTGCATGCTGCTCGAGAATGTCTGCTACCGGCGCGATGTGATGGCGGTGCTCAACATGGTGCGGCAGGGCCTGTTCGGTGAGCTGGTCCACTGCCACTGCGGCTACCAGCACGACCTGCGCGGCGTGAAGTTCAACCCGGGCGCCGAGTTCGGGCCGGGCGCGAACGGCGAGGCGGAATCGACATCAACTACGGGAACCGTTTCGTGTCGCTCACCTCGACAGCGACCAAGTCGCGCGGCCTGCACGACTACATCGTTGCGCAGGGCGGCCCGGAGCATCCCAACGCCAAGATCGAGTTCGCGCTCGGCGACATCGTCACAACCGTGATCAGGACGGCCAACGGCGAGAGCGTTGTCGTCAGCCACGACACGAACCTACCGCGGCCCTACTCCCTCAACTTCCGGGTGCAGGGGACGAAGGGGCTCTGGATGGTGGACAACCGGTCCATCTATCTCGAGGGCGTGAGTCCGGAGCCGCACGAGTGGGAGCCGTTCGAGAAGTATCAGGAGGAATACGAGCATCCGTTGTGGAGACGCTGGTACGACGAGTCGGTAGGTGCCGGCCACGGCGGCATGGACTTCTTCGTCGTGCACGCGTTCATCGAATCGGTGAAACGACGAGTGCTGCCGCCCATCGACGTCTACGATGCGGCGACCTGGAGCGTGATCAGCTCGCTCTCCGAGCGGTCCGTCGCCATGGGGGGCGCGCCCATGGAGCTCCCCGACTTCACGCGTGGCAGATGGGTGACGAGAAAACCGTCTTTCGCGTTGACCGATGAGTTCTGATAGGCTGGCTGACGAGTGAAAGGTCATACCATGCGACGCTTCACATCTCTGTTCTGCATCGGGGTCTGCCTGCTGGCAGCAGCCTGCGGCGAGCCGGCGCTCGAGAAGAAGGTGCTGGTGATCGGGCTCGACGGGGTCCGCCCGGATGTCCTGGCCGAGGCCAGCACCCCCAACATCGACGCGCTGATCGCCGGGGGCGCCTTCAACGGCCGGGTCGAAACCAAAGCCCAGACCGTGAGCGGCCCCGGCTGGTCCAGCATCCTCACCGGCGTCTGGCCGGAGAAGCACAGGGTCACCAGCAATGACTTCAGCAGTAATGATTACGCCAGTTATCCCGATTTCCTAACCCGGCTGGAACAGATCGATGCCGCGTTCACGACGTTCGCGGTCGTCGACTGGCTGCCGCTGGGCAGCGAGGCATCCGGCGGCCCGCTGATCAGCGACGAGATCGACGCCAAGCTCACCTTCGATGGCGACGAGCTCGGGTACGCGGCGGCGGACTCCCAATCGGTGGCCGCCGCAGTCAGATTCCTCAGCAACCAGGACCCGGACGCCGCGTTCGTCTACATCGGCTACCCCGATATCGCCGGCCACGAGCACGGCGGTCGCTCGCCCGAGTATAACGCCTCGATCGCGCTCGCCGACGCCCAGGTCGGGCAGCTCCTGCAGGCCGTACGCGCTCGCCCGACCTTCGCGCAGGAGGACTGGCTCATCCTGGTGACGACCGACCACGGGCACAAAGACGAAGGCGGACACGGCGGACTCACGCCCGAGGAGAAGACGGTCTTCTTCCTGGCCAGCGGCTCGTCCACGGTCAGGGCCACGCCGGGCGACGCCAACCTCGTGGACGTGGCTGTCACCGCGCTAGCGCACCTCGGCGTCGAGATCGACCCGAGCTGGGGTTTGGACGGAAGGGTCAGCGGTCTACGCGCACGACGCTGAACCGGCAGAGGAGGTCCGGCCACGGTGGAGTCGCCGCACCTCGAGCAGCTGGAACACACATTCGCCGAACACTACGGCACGCCGCGCGGTACGTATCTGGTGCGCGCGCCCGGTCGGGTCAACCTGATCGGCGACCATGTGGACTACAACGGGCTCTCCGTCCTGCCGATGGCCCTGCAGCGGCATGTGGCCCTCCTCTATTGCGAGCGGGATGACCCCACCGTCCGCATCGTCAGCACGGACCCGGACTACACGCTGCGGAGCTTCAGCCTCGGCCCATCCATCGAGCTCTATCCGGAGGGCGACTGGGGCAACTACGCCAAGGCGGCCAGCCAGGCGCTGGCCCAGCGCCACGGCGAGCTGCGGGGCTTCGATGCCGTGGTGCATTCCGATATTCCGGTGGCCGCCGGCCTCAGCTCCTCCTCCGCGCTCGTCGTCGCCAGCGCGCTCGCCGTGCTGCACACCAACGACATCGAGATAGAGAAGCTCGAGCTGGCCGAGCTGTTGGCCGAGGCCGAGCACTACGTGGGCACGCGCGGCGGCGGCATGGACCAGGCCGTCTGCCTGGCCGCACGCAGGGGTTCCGCCAGCCGCATCGACTTCAATCCCCTGCGACTCACCGCGCATCCGATACCACCGGATTGGGCCTTCATCGTCGCCTTCAGCCTGGTCCGCGCAGAGAAATCGCGGACCGCCCGCAAGATGTACAACCTCAGGACGCGCGAGTGCCGCGAAGCGCTCGAGCAGATGACAGCCGCCCTCGGGCTCGCCGATCGCATCGACTCCTACCCCACCCTCATGACCCAGCTGCCGGCCGCCGAGCTGGTGAACAGGGCTGAGCAGGCACTGGGGGGCACGCTGTTGCGTCGCTTCCGTCACGTCGTCAGCGAGGCGGACCGCGTGCAGCGTGCCGAGCGCGCGCTGATCGATTACGACCTCAAAGAGTTCGGCCACCTGCTCAGGGAATCCCACGACAGCTTGCGCGATGACTTCGAGGTGAGCTGCCCGGAGCTCGACGAGCTGGTCGAGATCGCCTCGCATGCCAGCGCCGCAGGCGCCCGGCTCACCGGTGCGGGCCTGGGCGGCTGCGTAGTGGCGCTTTGTGAGGAGCAGCGTGCGACCAAGGTCCTCAAAGCGCTCGCGAAGCATTTCTATGCGAGCCGCGAGTTCGAAGGACGCTTAGAGGATCAGCTGTTCCTCGCCGAGCCCTCCGCCGGCGCCTCGGTCGCTGCGGTCTGACCTGGCACGGCGGCACGAACCGGCCAGGCTGCCGATTTGACGTTGCAGTCGCGAATTAGGCGCCGAGGAGCTTGACGCTGCATTTCTCGCAGTGTTGCGGCAATCGGCATTGCTGGTCGGATCGGCCTTTCGCGTCTATATTGCAATGAGAAAGGGGGGTCGGGTGGTGCGCGGCCCCCCTTCTTACGTTGCGGGTCTTGCGGTGATGGCGTTCGGACGGCACGGGGAGCCCGCAGGACAAGAAGAGTTAG
>Ga0111181_1001_pt1 | contig 65930 bp, 52 predicted proteins | sample DeeMarSWOR324_28_FD_80236 | JGI IMG/M metagenome (GOLD analysis project Ga0111181, IMG submission 80236) | Gemmatimonas sp. SM23_52
AGCGCGGAACCGATGCCGGCGCCGAGCGTGTCCGGCAGCTGATGATGAGGAGCCTGGACGGGGAACTGCCCGCCCGCGAGCAGGAGGAGCTGGAGCGCTTCCTGGCCGCCGACCCGGCTCTCAGGGAAGAATGGGACCGACTCGTGCGCCTGAAGGAGGTAACCCGGAGTATGATGCTACGTAAGCCGCCTGATGAGGTCTGGAAGGACTACTGGGCGTCGGTGTACAGTCGTCTCGAGCGCGGTATCGCCTGGATATTGCTGTCGATCGGCGCGATCGTGTTGATCTCCTACGGCGCCTGGACCGGTGTGCAGCAGCTGCTCGCCGAAGTAACCACCCCGTGGTTCGTGAAGGCGGGGATACTCGCGACTGTCGTGGGACTGGTTGTACTCTTCGTCTCTGTCGTGCGTGAGAAGCTGTATGTCGGGCGCAGGGACCCCTACAAGGATATCGAGAGATGATCATCACACCCGCGGCGGAGATCGCCGGTCAGCGTATCGTGACAACGTTGGGCCTTGTGCGCGGTAACACCATCCGCGCTCGTAACATCGGCAGGGACATCCTCGCTGTGCTGAAGAACATCGTCGGCGGCGAGATCGAGGAATACACCAAGATGATGGCCGAGGCGCGGGAACAGGCTATCGACCGCATGATCAGCGAGGCGCAGGCACTGGGCGCGAATGCCATCACGGAAGTCCGCTTCTCGACCTCGTATATGATGGCCGCCGCTTCGGAGATCATGGTGTACGGGAACGCGGTCGTCGTGGAGCCGATTTGAGGGGCGTTTCATTAGCGGGCATTAGCCTGCGCGCGCCAACTGTGCCGCGGCCGTGACCCGCTATTTTTCAGCGATGCCTGCAGCTCACTGATCAGACCGATAGGCTCATGAACATCAGATGCCCGATTACGGCCGTTCTCGCCGTGTTTGCAGCATCAACTCTTCACGCTCAAGTGCCGGCGCAGCTGAGCGGACGTCTGCTTTTCAAGCTCGGGGTCAATCCGGCGGGATCCGAGAGCTACCGCGTCGAACAGATGCCGGACGGGGGCTACCGCCTCAGCGGAGACGTCGATCTCCAGATACCGGGCCTCCATATCGTGCAGCATCTGGAAGTCGAGGCCGACGCGCGGCTGGCCTTCCACAGCGCCCACGTGCAGGCAACTGTGAACGATGAGTCCACCGAGGTGACGCTCACGCGTGAAGACGGCCAGGCGCAGCAGACGAGCATTCAAGGCGACTCGACATCCACGGCAAGCATCACGACGCCCGAGTATTCGGTGCTGCTGTCGAACAACGTGATCCATCACATCGCCCAGTTCGCCTGGCTGTACGACGGCGCGTTAGGTGAGACGCAGGAGTACGTCGCCTTCCCACGCGTACCGGTCACGGTGAAGTACGAGCAGCGCGGGACAGTGATGAAGGATGGGGAGACCCTGCCGTTCCGCCGCTACTTCCTCAACCTGGCCAACCGATTGGGCGCCTACGTTTGGCTGGCCGACGACGGCACACCGCTCAAGATACTCGTCCCTCTGCAGGCCTTCGAGGCGGTATGCGAAGCGCACCAGGAATGGCCGGATCGGCTCAGTCTCGAAGCTGAGAAGCCGGAGGCGGATGCGCCGCCGTCGGACGATTACGACGCCGAGGAGGTCCGCTTCGACTCCGATACGGTGACCCTCGCGGGCACCCTGACGACGCCGCGCGGTGAGGGGCCCTGGCCGGCGGCCGTGCTGATCACGGGCTCCGGCCCTCAGGACCGTGACGAGAACACCCCCGGGCCGGGCGGCTTGAAGCTGGGCATCTTCCGCAGCATCGCCGATACGCTGACCCGGCGGGGTATCGCGGTGCTCCGTTACGACGACCGCGGTGTAGGCGCTAGCGGTGGGAACCTCGGCTCAGCAGGCCTCAGCGATCTGGTGGCTGATGTGCAGGCGGCGGTCCGCCTTCTCAGAGGTCACTCGGAGATCGACGGCACTCGCATCGCGCTTATCGGTCACAGCGAGGGCGGGATCATCGCGCCGATCGTCGCCGCCCAGGACTCGGAGCTGGCGGCGATCGTGCTCATGGCCGGTACCGCGACCTCGCTGGACTCGGTGATCATCGAGCAGACGGTGAGCGCGGCGCTGGAGGCGGGTGGCGATTCGGCCGACCTGGCGCGTGCGCGGGAGATAATGGAGGAGTTCTCGCAGGCGATCCGTGAAGGGCGCGACCTGGAGGAAACGGATCTACCGCCGGGGCTCAAAGCGCTCGGCAGCGCGCGTAAGTGGCTGCGAGAGCATATGCAGCACGACCCGCTCGCCGCGATTCGTGAGGTCCGGTGCCCGGTGCTGATCGTGAACGGCGGCCAGGACATCCAGGTGGCGCCGGAGCATGCCCGGCGATTGGGCGCGGCACTGGAGGAGGCGGGTCATCCCGACTACGAGGTGAAGATCTTCCCGCGGCTCAACCACCTATTCGCGGTATCGAGGGGCGCAGGCGCCGCCGAGTACGCCGACCCGAACGCCGAGGTCGATTCCAACTTCTTGAGCTACCTGGCCGACTGGCTAACGGCGCGACTGACGCCGCCGTGAGGGCGAGCCGGCCGCGACTCAATCGCCGAAGCTCATTCCCAGTGCCCGCGCGGTGGCGACCACATCGCCATCCACGGGCACGCGCTTTTGCCGGCTTACCGCCTCGGCCAGCGGTATCGTCCGCACGTCGGGTGGATCGAGCGCGACCATGCGGCCGAACTCGCGCTTCGCGACGCACTCAACTGCGGCGGTGCCGAACCTGAGCGCGATGAGGCGGTCGTAGGAGATCGGCGAGCCGCCACGCTGGAGGTGGCGCAACGCCAGGGCGCGTGTCTCCTTGCCAGTCGTCTCGCTGATCTGTTGGGCCAGGACCTCGCAGACTCCGCCTAACCGCCGTTTCTCGCGATCCTCGTACACGGGCTCTCCGCCCACCGGGTAGGCGCCTTCGGCGACCACGATGATCGTGAAGTGCCGGCCCAGGCGCTCGCGTTCCATGACCTTCTCGCACACCTTCTCGATCCGGTAGGGGATCTCTGGGATCAAGATGACGTCGGCCGTACCGGCGACGCCGGAGAACAGCGCGATCCATCCCGTGTTGCGGCCCATGACCTCGACGATCATCACCCGCTCGTGCGCCTGAGCCGTGGAGTGCAACCGATCGATCGCGTCGGTAGCGACATAGACCGCTGTGAGGAACCCGAACGTGAGCTGTGTGCCCTCAATGTCGTTGTCGATCGTCTTGGGGACGCCGACGATGGGCATCCCCTTCTGCGAGAGCTCGTTCGCGATCCTGAGACTGCCGTCGCCGCCGATGGCGATCAGCGCGTCGAAACCGTGTCGTTGGAACGTGGCCACCAGTTCGTCCGAGCGGTCTACTTTGCTCGTCGTCCCGTCGGGCTGTTTCACCGGCCAGTTGAACGGGTTGCCGTGGGTCGTAGTGCCGAGGATCGTGCCACCCAGGTGTGTGATACCACGGACCGCGTCCCGCGTCAGCGGTACGATCTCATCCTCGCCCAGAAGCCCGGCGTAGGCACGGCGGATGCCGTAGGCCTCCCAACCACGGTTGATGGCTGAGAGAGCAGCGGCGCGGATCACCGCGTTCAGGCCCGGTGCGTCGCCACCCCCCGTATTGATCGCGATCTTCCTCATCGTGCTCATAACCACTCACTCCAGCGCTGTTACCGTCGAGCGTGGATCACCATGAAGCGAGAACGAATAGATTCCTGGCTGCATCCCCATCGAAATTCGGCATTTGCGACGCGTCAAACAACCGGCAAGGCCCGTGTGGCGCGGAGCCGCCGGCAAGGTCCCCAGGCTGGACACCGGGCCGTCGGTGAATCATTCTAAGACCTCCTTGAGCCCGTATCTTGCGAGAATTGAGCAGCGCACTCGGGTACCGCTGACGAACCGGTAACGCCGGAGGTTCAACATGGGCAAGATCAACATGGTTCGCGTGATCCTCGGCGGGTTGCTCGCCGGTCTGGTCATCAATATCAGCGAGTCAGTGCTCAACCTCGTTGTGATCGCCGACGCGATGGAGCTGGCGCTCCGGCAGTTGAACATCCCGCCGGCGGCCGGTAGAACGCTCGCCATCTTCGTGGTCTTCGCGTTCCTGCTGGGGATTGTCACAGTGTGGCTGTACGCTGCGATTCGCCCGCGCTTCGGACCCGGGCCCAAGACCGCGGTACTGGCGGGACTTCTCGTCTGGCTGCTCGCCTACCTGTGGCCGACGCTCGGGGATGGCCTCATGGGCCTCTTCGATCCGGGGCTTCTGGTGTTCGTAGCCGTTTGGGGGCTGTTCGAGATCGTCATCGCCGCGCTCGCTGGTGGCTGGCTGTACAAAGAGGGGTAACGCGGGCGGTCAGCAGGATGGATCGCTGGATCCTGATCTACGACGGCGATTGCGAGTTCTGTCAACGACAGGTTCAATTCGTGAAGCGCTGGGACACGGATCGGCGTATCGAGGCAGTACCCTTTGGCGATGCCGACCTGGCGCACTACGGAGTGAGCCGGGCGGCGGCGGAGGAAGCGATGCACCTGGTGGCACCGTCGGGGGCGGTTTGGCGCGGTGCCGCGGCTGCCCGCGAGGTGTTGCGTTTACTGCCCCGGCTGCGATTCATGGTGTGGCTGTTTCGCCTGCCGGGTGCCATGTTCGTCGCCGAGCGCGTGTATCGCTGGATCGCGAAGCGGCGCCACCACTTCGGCTGCAGCAGCGCCGTGTGTCGACGGGGCGGGGTCGACAGCTGACGCGCGCTGCGCAGGTTTGACGATTGCCATGTTCCGGCGGCTGATCCTCCTCTTCATTCTGGTTCCGATCGTGGAGCTTGCCCTGCTCATCCAGCTCGGCAGCTGGATCGGGCTGTGGCCGACGCTGGGCCTGATCGTGCTGACCGGCGTCTTGGGAGCGGCGCTGGCCAGTCGAGAGGGGCTGCGTGCCTGGCACGCGTTGCAAATGGACGTGTCAGAGGGCCGGATCCCCGGTCGCCCGATTCTGGATGGCCTGTCGGTCTTTGCCGGCGGTGCGTTGCTGCTGACCCCTGGGCTGATGACCGACCTCCTGGGGTTCACGCTGCTCTGGCGTCCGACCCGGCACTGGTTGCAGAACCGCGCGGTCAAGCGGCTGGGCGGCGCCTTGGTGGAGAGGGGGCAGATCCACGTTCGGGCATCCGCCGACTGGCGCGAGCGAAGCGCCGGCCCGGAGACCGCACGCAGCGAGCGGCCCGCCGGGCGCGAGCTCGAGCACCCGGACCGAAGTCAGTGACGGCGTAAGCCGAGAACGGGGGCGATCCATGCGTTGGCTTCTGAGGCGCTATCTGCCGGATTGGGGACCGATCGCTCTGCGCTTCGCGCTGGGCACCGTGTTCATGGCCCACGGTTGGGCCAAAATCAGCGGGCCGCTGGGCACGTCGGAGGGCTTCAATATCGAGCGTTGGGGCTGGGCGTATCCCGTGCTGTGGGCCTGGCTGGTGGCCCTGGTCGAGTTCTTCGGCGGTTTGCTGGTCATCGTGGGGTTGTTCACACGCATCGCTGCGGCGCTCATCGGCTGCGTCATGGTGCTGGCGATCCTCAAGGTGAAGCTGAACCGCGGATTCATGGGCGGGTTCGAGTTTGAGTTTGCATTGCTGATGATCGCGTTGTCGCTCGTCTTGACGGGCGGCGGCCGCTTGTCGGTGGATCGAGATGTGCTCGGTTGGGGTGGGCCGCCTCTCAAAGCAGGCGGTAGCGTTGCCGAGGAGGAGACCGTCGGATGACGGGCAGCTCGACGCGCCGGGCCTGGAGGGCACGGGGTTCCAGTGCCGCGTGGTGCGCTCGGACGCTGTCTGTGCCACCGCGTCTGCAACCTCGCCGCCTGGCGGTTCGTAAGGTATAGATAGACACGAATCTCAGGCTGGCACGGCCCCGATCTCCGCGCCGGCTGTGATCTGCCATACGCGTATGGCCGAACCTGGGAGCTGGCATGGCGTTCCAGATCTATCGCGACTTAGTCAAGCGGCGGGTTCCTCAGATCCTGGGCCTCTACCTGGGGGGCTCCTGGGTCGTGATCGAGTTCGTCGGCATGTTGGTGGACCGCTACTCTCTGTCCCCCCACCTGGTTTCCCTGAGCCTGGTGGTCCTGGGGTCGCTGATCCCGACCGTTGTGTTGTTGGCCTACTTCCACGGCATGCCGGGCCCGAACGAATGGGCTGCGGCCGAGAAGATCGGCATACCTGTGAATCTGCTGGCCGCAGCGGCGCTGGTGGCCATTCTCTACTCGGACAAGCCCTTGGGGGCGGCGACGACGACGCTGGTCCTGGAGAACGAAGCGGGCGAGACCGTGGAGCGCGTCGTGCCGAAGACGGAGTTCCGCAAGAGGCTTATCGTTTACAACTTCGCGAACGAGACAGGCGACTCGACGCTGAATTGGCTGGAATACGGCGTGATGATTGGCCTGTTGCTCGATCTGGATCAAGATCTCTACATGCGAGTGGGCGATCCGGATGTAGTACTGGAGAGGCTGGAGAGGGCGGGCTATCCGGAGGGTGTTGGCGCGCCGTTGACGCTACAGGCCAGCATCGCCAGCGAGATTCATCAGGACTTCTTCGTCGTTGGGGACGTCAGCAGACGGAATGACGAGTTCGCGGTTACGGCCTCGCTCTATGAGACACGACGCCAACGCCTGCTGGCCGAAAACACCTTTGTGGGGAGTGACGTTCTGGACCTGGTGGACCAGATCTCCGTTCAGCTGAGGCAGGACCTGGGTATCTCGGACCGCCACATAGAGGAGACGAGCGATCTGCGGATCGCCGATATCCTGACTGACTCTCCGGAGGCTTTCAGACTCCAGGTTGTCGGCTACCGCGAGATCCTGGTCACAGGTGATTGGGAGGCTGCGAAAGACTACCTGGAGCGTGCGGTCGCGGCGGACCCGACCGCGGCGTTCGCGCAGTTCCAGCTCTCGATCTGCTACCTCGTGTTGAACGAAAGGGAGAAGGCGGACAGCGCGGCGCGGCAGGCCATGCGGCACATCTACAGGGTGCCGGAGCGGACGCAGTTCTATCTCAAGTACCATTACTACAGCGCCATCGAGTTGGACGCCGGCAAGCGATTCGCCGTCGCCAAGATGGCCGTCGAATTATTCCCCGAGGACATCGACGCTCACGTGCAACTGGCGCTGGAATACGGTCGTCGCGCTCAGACGGCTGATATGATCGCCGAATATGAACGGATCCTCGAGATCGACCCTTCGCAATACGACTACCTGAGGTCGATCGGCTACGCCTACAGGTCGCAAGCGCAGTTCGAGCAGGCGCTTCAGTACTTCCAGCGATACGCCCAGGCCGTTCCCAACGACTATTCATCGTTCGAGGCTATGGGCTCGGTCCATGCCGCGATGGGCGACTACGAGCGTGCAAGGTCCGATTTCGAGCGCGCGCTTATCCTCGACGCGGACAACATCGAGATCATGAACTGGTTGGCGACGGTAACCTTCAACCAGGGACGGTTCGACGAGTCGCTGGTGCAACACCAGCAGGCGCTGGCGGCCGCCAGGACCCCGCAGGAACGCGCCTCGGCGTACAGGTCGCTGAGCCATCACCATGCGACGGTGGGACAGCTGGACAAGGCGATCGAGTACAGAGAGTTGGGATGGGCGGAAGGCGAGCGGTTCCTGCCTCCCAGCGTCGTGCTTGCCCAGTGGGCACTCGGCGGTCTCGACCTGTACGTCCAGGCCGGCCGCGAGGATGTCGCCTTCGAGGTCATCCGCAGAGCCGAAAACGAGCTGGCCTCGCCCTTGGACGCGGCGATTCCCGTCGGGTATCTTGAGGTCTATTTGGAGCTTAGGGATGCGGATCGGGCTGGGGAAGCGCTCCAGGAGCTGGAAGCTCGGACGGAGGAGTTGGGAGAGGGTTCGCTTCGAGACTATCTGTTCGCCGCGCGCGGCAAGATCCACGAGCTGAGGGGCGAGTACGAGCAGGCGATCGAGAGCTATCAGCAGGCACTGACGCTCGCCCCGACAGACATCACACGGCTCCGTGCGCTGGGTCGCTGCTATCGGCTACGGGGACAGCGCAGCAGGGCCCTGGAGCAATTCCAGGCCAACCTGAAGGTGACGCCGTACAACCCGAAGACTCATTACGAGATCGCTCTGCTCTACGCCGACATGGGTGATCGGGACCAGGCGCTGGACCACCTGCGCACCGCGCTCGAGGTCTGGAAAGACGCTGACACCAACTTCAGGCCCGCGCAGGAGGCCCGGCAGAAACTGGCGGAGCTGGAGACTGCCGCGGCAACGTCATGACATCTTGGATGCCCCCCTAACGCCGACGCTCTGAGCTACGCAAACGGGGAAGGAAACGGCCTGTGCGCGCCGCATAACCCCTGTACGCCTCTCCGAACTGCTGCACTAGGTGCCCCTCCTCCCGCGGCGTGCGTCTGGCCACCGTCGCGACCACCGCCAGCGCGACCACTGCAACGAACCAACTGCATGTAAGCACGCTGTACCCGGCCATGAGCGCTGTCCAGCCGCTGTACATGGGATGGCGGACCCAGCGATAGGGCCCGGTTGTAACGAGGCTGTGTTCTCCTGCCCGGGAGCCGAACAGGTTTGACCCCAGGTGGTGGAAGGCCCAGAGCATCCAGGCGAGCGCGAGCCCGGCGAGCGCTACCCCAAGCAGGCGAACACCGCTGGGTAGCGGGATCTGGGACCAGGCCATCCAGCGCGGGCTGATGATATAGGCGAGCAGGCCGCAATAGATCACGATGGTGAGCAGGCGCTCGGGGAGGAAGAGGCCGCCTTCCCTGAGCCGCGCGACAGGGCTGCCGGAGACGCCGGCCCGGCGACGGAAGTAGGCCGGGACGCTCAGGTCAATGACGATGAGGACGGCCAGGGCAACACGGAGAGCAGGTTCGCTGATCATCTCGGCCTCGGCTTATGCCTCGGAGCTATCCTCTTGACCGGGAGAGCAACTGAGCTAACTTGACGTTGTGATGGTGGACTGATTTGTGGCCGCTTGCAACCACCATAAAAAAAGCCTAAAGAGCCGGGCGTCGTAGAGCACCGAAAGCTGCGGCGACTTCAGCAAGCGTAAGCCGAAGCAGTCCAGCGCGGCCCGTGCTCACTTATTGCGGGTCGCGATTTCTTTTTCCGTGCTGCGCGGCGCCCCATACGGGGGGACAGCAATGCCCGACTTCCGAGCCCTGATTCAGAACGGCAGCGCCCATCTGTTCGATGGCGCGATGGGCACCGAGCTGTATCGGCGTGGCGTCTTCATCAATGTCTCGTACGACGAGGTCAACCTCGAGCGGCCCGAACTGGTGCGTGAGGTGCACCGCGCCTATCGAGACGCGGGGGCCGAGATCCTCGAGACCAACACTTTTGGGGGCAACCGGGTTCGTCTAGGCCACCATAGCTTGGGGGACCGTGTCCACGAGATCAACAGGGCGGGCGCCGAGTTGGCTCGCGATGTGGCTGGCGATGACCTGTACGTCGCCGGTTCCGTAGGACCGCTCGGCATCCGCATCGAGCCATGGGGCCCCACAGCGCGCGAGGAAGCCCGTGCTTTCTTCCGGGAGCAGGCTGAAGCGCTCGCGGCCGGCGGCGTGGACCTCTTCATCGTCGAGACGTTCAGCGATCTCTCGGAGATCGAGCAGGCTGTGCTGGGCTGCCGGGACGCCGCGGATCTGCCGGTCATCGCTCAGATGACCGTGCAGGTCGACGGGAAGACGGTCTACGGCGCCGATCCGCCCCAGATCGCGCTGCGTCTGGATGAACTAGGCGCCGACGTGATCGGCCTCAACTGCAGTGTGGGGCCTGCAATCACCCTGAAGGCGATCCAGCAGATGGCGGAGGTGACCAGCCGGCCGCTGTCGGCGATGCCGAATGCCGGGCTGCCACGCGAGATCGAGGGCCGCACAATCTACATGGCCGCGCCGGAATACTTCGCCGAGTACACGCGTCACTTCATCCGGGCGGGCGTCCGCTTCGTAGGTGGATGCTGCGGCACCACGCCTGAGCACATCCGCGCTATGGCCGCGCAGGTGCGCGCGCTCTCACCGCGCCAACGGGCTGTCGTGCCGCAGGCGATAAAGGACGTGGAGCGGCGTACGGCCGAGCCTGGCCTGGAGCCTGTGCCTACGCCGCAGCGTTCGCAGCTCGCCAGGAAGGTCATGGCGGGCGAGCTGGTCGCCAGCGTCGAGATCTTGCCGCCGAGGGGGTGTGATCTCAGGGAGGTGCTCGATCAGGTCCGCCAACTGAAGGCGGCGGGTGTGGACGCGGTGAACGTGCCCGACGGGCCACGGGCGATGATGCGGATGGGTGTGCTCGCTACCTGCTCGATCATCGAGCGCGAGGTCGGGCTCGAGACGATCCCCCACTACTGCTGTCGTGATCGCAATCTGCTGGGGATGATGAGCGACCTGCTCGGTGCGCACGCACTGGGTCTGCGCAACCTGCTTATTATCACCGGCGACCCGCCGAAGATGGGCCCCTATCCCGATGCGACGGCGGTGTTTGACATCGACTCGGTCGGACTCACCAATCTGGTGTACAAGCTCAATCACGGTCTCGACCTCAGTGACCATACGATCGGGCAGCCCACCAGCTTCTTCCATGGCGTGGGTGTCAACCATGCCTCTGTCGATCCTGAGTACGAGATCCATCACTTCTATTGGAAGGTGGATGCGGGCGCGCAGTTCGCCGTGACCCAGCCGATCTTCGATGTCGAGCAGTTCCTTCAGTTCCTGGGGAAGATCGAGCACATCCGCATACCGATCATCGCTGGGATCTGGCCGCTGGTCTCCTACAGGAACGCCGAGTTCCTCAGCAACGAGGTGCCCGGCGTGGTCGTGCCCGATTCGGTGCTCGAGCGCATGCGGCTCGCCTCGGAGCGCGGGAAGGAGGTGGCCATGATCGAAGGGCTGGCCATCGCCCGCGAGACAGTGGCTGAACTGGAGCCGCATGTGCAGGGTGTGCAGGTGAGCGCGCCCTTTGGGAAGGTCGATTTCGCGCTGCAGGTCTTCGATGCGTTGAAAGGTTGGGCCGGGCGAAGGCGGTGAGTGCTGGCCTAGCGGCAGGCGACGAACCGCACGCTGCCTTGCCGGTCCGCGACGATCTCGCTCAGGCTCTCCAGCACGTAGTCGATGTCCTCCTCGCTGTTAGCGACTCCCAGCGACATGCGGATGGCGCAGTGGGCGTCCTCGTTGCTTAGCCCAATCGCCTTGAGCACATGCGACGGCTCCGGATTGCCTGACTTGCAGGCCGAGCCTGAAGAGAAGTAGACACCCTGGCGGTCCAGGAACAGGACCAGCGACTCGCCGCGCATCCCGGGCAGCGTCATGTTGAGTGTGTTCGCCAGACGCTGCGTGGGGTGTCCGTTGAGCCTGGCGTTCGGCACGATCTTGCTGATCCCCGCCTGCAGGCGATCGCGGAGACCGCGCACCCGCTCCATCTCCCCATGGTTGAGGCGGCGCACGGCGAGCTCGCAGGCCTTGCCGAAGCCGACGATGCCCGGGACGTTCTCGGTGCCGGCGCGCAGTTTGCGCTCCTGGCCACCGCCGTGGATGACCGGCGAGAGCTCTACATGCTGCCGCACGTAGAGCGCACCGACGCCCTTGGGCCCGTGGATCTTGTGGCCGGATACGGAGAGCATATCGACGCCGAGTTCCTCTACGTCGACGCGCAGCTTGCCGAGCCCCTGCACCGCGTCGGTGTGGAACAGCGCGCCACGCGCGTGCGCGATGCGCACCAGCTCGGCGATGGGGTTGATGGTGCCCACCTCGCTGTTCGCCATCATCACGCTCACTAGGATCGTCTTCGCTGTCAGCGCCTCGGCCAGTGTCTCGGGCCGGACGAGACCAGTCTCGTCCACCTCGAGATAGGTGGCCTCGTAGCCGAGTTCGGCCAGCGCCTCGCAGGTGCGAAGCACTGCGGGGTGCTCGACCGTGGTGGTGATGATGTGGTTGCCAGCGCCGCGCTTTGCCAATGCTACGCCCTTGATCGCCAGATTGTCCGCCTCGGAGCCGCTGCCCGTGAAAATGATGCGGCGTGCCGTGCAGCCCAGCGCCTGGGCGATCTTTCTGCGCGCCGCCTCCACCGCGTCTCGTGCCTCGTTCCCGCGGCTGTGGATACTTGATGGGTTGCCGTACTGGTCCTCGAGGTAGGGTAGGATCGCCTCCAGTACCTCCGGATCGACCGGCGTCGTCGCGTTGTGGTCGAGATAGACCTGCCGCCGCGGCTTCTCCGGCTCCGACACGTGGACGACGGCTTCGCTCTCGTCCTCGGCCACACCGCTGGCAACGTCCCCGCCTGCGGCTTTCACCACGTCGCAGAGCAGCGCCTTGTAGACCGGGAAGCCAGAGATCGGATCATAGCGGTTCAGGTCCGTCAGCTCGTTGACGTTGCACTCCTGCCACGCCTGCGGACCCAGCGGGCCGCCACCACCCATGTTGGCGTCGATGGCACCCTCGACGATGTCATCGCTGACCTTCGCCTGGTAGCGCACCTTACCGCGTGGAGTCACCACCCACACCCGGTCGCCGGCCTTGATGCCACGCCGTTCGGCGTCCTGGGTGTTCAGCGTCACTTGCGGGAGCGGCGCCTTCTTGCTCAACCCGGGAACGCCGTGATGCTGACTGCGGAAGTCGGCGAAGATGCGTGCCCCCGAGTTGAAGACGAGTGGGCACTTCTCTGCCAGTGCCGGTTGGGAAAGCGGCCCCTCGCCCGGCTCGGTGTAGACGGGGAGGGCGTCGTAGCCGTGCTCCTCCAGAATCGTCGAGCTGATCTCGAACTTGCCGGTGGGTGTACGGAAGCCTGGCTTCCCGTCCTCGCGGAGGAGGCCTTTCTCCCACTTCTTGTATTGCATCATCACCGTCGGGATCTGCACCGCGCCGCCGGCGGCGCGCACGTCCTCTAGGGTGAAGCCGGAGCCCTTGAGCACGTAACGGAGCAAATCCTCTTCGCTCCGCGGGTACAGCTCGCCGTAGCCCAGCCGTTCCGCCAGCTCGCCGAGGATCAGGTAGTCGTTGCGCGCCTCCCTCACCGGCTCGATGAGCTTCTCGCGGACCTTGAACACCGGGCCGTAGGTCATGTACGAAGTGATCTCGTACATGGTGGTGGCCGGTAGCACGATGTCGGCGTAGGCCGAGTCCGCGGTGTGATGGCGGTTGATGCTGACTAGGAAGTCGAGGGCAGCGAGTGTCTCGCGCCAGAGCTGCGGGTTGGGCCAGGCGGTGATGATCGAGCCACCCAGGATGATGAGCGCTCGGACCTGGTACGGCTCTCCCGTCAGCACCGCATCCGGGAGAGCGATGGCGTGCGATTCGCCCCGGTACAGGCTGTAAACGGGGAAGCGGTCGCGACCCAAGGCTTTGCGCACATCGGGGTTCGCTATCAGACCCTCGCGGTTGATCGGGAACTGGTTCTGACGCATGCGGATGGTCAGGCCGCCGGGCACGTCGAACTGACCGGCCAGCGCCCAAAGGGTGAACACGGCACGGATCGCCTGCACGCCGCTGTCCGAGTACTCGAGGCCGGTATACATGACCGGGCAAGCGCCGCGGGCCCGAGCGATGCGCCGCGCCAGGTCGACGAGCGTCGCTGCCGGCACGCCGGTGATCTCCTCAACGGCCTCGGGGCGGAAGTGTTGCACGTATTGTCTCAACTCCTCGAAGCCGACCGTCCAGTACCTGACGAACTCCTCGTCGTAGAGTTCCTCTTCGATGAGCAGGTTGATCATGCCGAGGGCGAGCGCGCCGTCGGTGCCGGGGCGGATGGGGATCCAGCTGGCAGCGGTCTCGCGGGCCGTGTGGTTGCGCTGGGGGTCGATGCAAACGACCTCGGCGCCACGCAGCACGGCCTTCTTGATCTGCTCGTGGGCGAGCGGTGGCGAGTCGGTGGCGGGGTTGGCGCCCCAGATCACGATGAGCTCGGCGCTCTCGATATCGTGATCCATGGTGTGGTAGTACTCGCCGAAGGTGACGTGCGGCGCGATCATCGCGAACGACACGTAGCAGAGTGCTCCGACGCCCAATGTGTTGGGCGAGCCGAACGGAAAGAGGACGCTGGAGGCGGAGGAGATCGCCACGCCGGCCGGTTGGAACACGTCACACAGCGCCAGCTCGAAACTGCCACGCCCCGTGTAGATGGCGGCCGACTCGGGTCCGTACCTCGCTTTCAGGTTTTGTAGCTTCTCGACGATGATCTCGAACGCCTCATCCCAACAAATGCGCTCGAACTGGTAGGTGCCCTTGGGACCTTTCCGGCGCAACGGGTGCTTGAGACGATCGGGGTCATGGACGATCTCGGCCGAATGGACCCCGTTAGTGCAGATCATCCCTAACGGGTGATCCTGTGGGCGTACGCTCTGGATCTTCCCGCCCTGCAGCGTGACGGTCACCCAGCAGCCGGCCGGGCAGATGCCGCAGAGGCCGTCTTTCTCTTGCATAAGAGAACTGGGCACCGCCGGTTGACGGCTCAATGTGGCGTCACGCATGACTCAGCGAGTCGTCGGTGCGAATGGAGAGCGTCGCAGCACCGAATCGTCGCTGCGTTCGAGGAGCAGCAGCGCGAACCACTTCTTTCTGTCGGTGTAAACCCGCCGCGTATCGAAGCCGAACCTGCCGAGCTCCTCAGCCACCTCCGAAACCCGGTACTTGCGGCTGATCTCGACCAATATCCGCTCGCCCGCGCTGATCTCGATTCTCTCGTCGAGAGGCTCGACGTAAATCTCCTGGTCCGTACCAAAGTGCGCGAAGATCTCGATACGGCGGAGTTCTGGATTCCAGGTCGCGACGTGCTCGATCCGGTCGATGTCGATCTCTGAGCCCAGCTCGCGGTTCATGCGTGCGAAGTAGTTCTTCGTGAATGCTGCCGTGACGCCGGCGGCATCGTTGTACGCCGCTTCCAGAACAGCGATGTCCTTCACCAGGTCAATCCCCAGCAGGAAGTTGTCCCCGGCCGGGAGATGGCCAGCGATGTTGCGCCAGAAAGCGGTCGTCTCGGCCGGGTTGAAGTTGCCGATCGAGCTGCCTAGGAAGATGACCATCTGTGGCGACAGCTGCCGCAGGATCGGAAAAGCGCTCCGGTACGTGCCGTTGATCCCTGTGAACTGGACGTCGGCATAATGCTGCGCGATGCTCTTGCTGGCCTCCCGCAACGCCGTGTCGCTGACATCCACAGGGACGTAGAGGAGCGGGTATTCCTCGTCCACATAAGCGTTGAGGAGATGCTCCGTCTTCACCGAGTAGCCGGAGCCCAGCTCCACCAGGGTGCGTGGCCCTGTGATCGTGCGGATCTCGGCGGCGTGCTTGGCTAGGATCGCTGCCTCAAGGCGGGTGGGATAGTATTCGGGCTGTTCGGTGATCTTCTCGAACAGCCGGCTCCCCTCGGCGTCGTAGAGGAAGCGGCAGTGCAGCCACTTCGGCTCGTCGCTGAGCCCGGCGACAACCGAGCGGGCGAACTCCAGGCGCGATTCCCGCGTGCCGGGTGCCTCGACCAGAGTGGTGCCGGATCCTAGGGCCTCGCGGAAGCGGGCAGGGAAACTCGACGACATAGAGTTCGCAAGATAGGGTGATCACCGGTACGTTGCCAGCCGAAGCAGGTACGGTCGCCCTCCGCGCGGTTAATGCGGGAATGGCGCTCAGAGTTCCCGCACGGCGCCGGTGCCCGCATGTCTATGATGGCCAGGAGGCTTGTCCGGTTCGTCGATTGTTGTTATTAAGTATCGAAGTTGGGCTGAGGCTCGGCTGTACAGGAGTTCCCGCCGCTCCCGGAGGCTCGAGCCATTTCTAGCCTCTGAGATGCCCGCAGTCCGGGCCGGCGGGAACGAGTATCCAGCCGGCGCCTTCTGACGCAGTCCTCCTGTCAAGAAATCAGACACTCGTACGTCCGCGCCAGGTGCCGGGCGTGTGGTGTCTGGGGCCCGGTGGTGTTGCCGCCCCAGCGACGAGCTGCCGTGCCGCGGTTGGTGAAGCTCCGCAGTGCTATTCGCTGTCGGTCTTTGGTTTCGGACGCCGCCAGATGTCCCGGGGGTACTATGAAGCAGGTGAAATCCCACGAGATTCTCCGTTCTGGGTTTCTCAAGGATGGCCGGTTCTACAGCATCGAGGCCGGTCGGCTGAAGGGTGGCGCGTGGGGGGCGTGGATCGTTTGTGTTCCCGGTCAAACCCAAGCTCTAGGAGACGAGTCGCGGACGATCAAGGCCGCGGACCGCAGGGAGTTCCTTCGCAGATGGGTGAAGGACCTGGCAGAGAGCGACATCGAGGGGCTAGCGGAGACGCACTGTGCTTAGGGCAACTCCCGGTGTCGCTAGCCCGTTCTCTCGACTGATACGCCGGATGCCGCATCCGTCACGTATGCATCTGGTTTGCGGCCGAACAGCTTCTCGTAGCCCTCGGACACGTAGCTCAGGAAGTCCTCGACGAGAGCCACGCTGACCACGTTTACCGTACAGCCGCCGAAACCGGCGCCGGTGAGACGCGCCCCGACGATCCCGGGCGCCCGCCGCGCCAGCTCCACCAAGCCGTCCAGTTCCTCGGAACTCACCTCATAATCGTCGCGCAGCGAGCGGTGCGACGCGAACATCAGCTCGCCGAAGCGTTCGGTCTCTGCGTGTTCCAGTGCCGAGGCGGCGAGACGGACTCGCTCGATCTCGCCGACGACATGCCGGGCCCGCCGGTCGAGGGGCGGCGGTAAGTGACGGAGCAGCGCCCCCAGCTGCTCGGGCGACACGTCCCGAAGGGCGTGGATGTCCTCGTCGACGGCGGCCAGCCGGCTGACTGCCTCCTCGCACTCGCGACGCCGCTTGTTGTACTCGGAGGAGCGCAGCTCACGCTCGACCCCGGTGTTGAGGATCACGATATGCAGTGCTGGCGGCAGCGGCACGTGACGATAGTCGAGACTGCGGCAATCCAGCAGCAGTGCGTGCTGGGCCTCAGCGCAGGCGGCGGTGACCTGGTCCATGATCCCGCAGCGCACGCCTACAAACTGGTTCTCCGCAGCCTGGCCCAGCTTCGCCAGCTCCAGCTCGGGCAGGTCGAGGTTGGAGACCTGCCGAAAGGCGGTGGCGAACGCCACCTCCAGCGCGGCGGACGAGGAGAGCCCTGCGGCAATCGGGATGTTACCCGCCACAGCCGCGTCCAGGCCTCGCAGCGGCACGCCGGCCCCGCTCATCGCCCAGGCCACGCCCGCCGCGTACGCCGCCCAACCGGATAGCGAGCCCGGCGTCAGGTCGTCGATGTCGAACTCCGTCGTCTCGTCAAAGTCGGCGGAGTAGGCACGCACCAGCCGGTCCGCGCGCGCCCGGAAGGCAAGGGCGATCTCGAGCGCGACCGCGACGGGTAGCACAACACCATCGTTGTAGTCCACGTGGCCGCCGATGAGGTTCACCCGGCCAGGGGCGCGGCATGACCATTCCGGTCGCTCAGCGAACGTTCGCCGGAACGCGTCACGGGCAGTGTCGACGATAGAGCGCTGTTTCTTGGGATCTGTCGTTGACATCGTTCGGGCGTCGCTCTAGTCTCGGGTCGGGTCGATCTTCAGCCCACCTTCTTCGAGTTGACAGCTGTGGACCGGTTGTGGATCCAGGACGAGTTCGCCTGTCTCGGCGTGCGCGACGGTTTCCTGAACGCCGACGAGACAAGCTGCAGGATGCCGACGCTGCTGGCCGAGCCGCGGCGTGCCCTCCGTTCGCACTATGACGATGACGAGATGATAAGCTACGCGGAGCAGGCGCGCGCCAACAGGGCGACCCAGCCATGGGCGATGCAGCTTACCCCACTTCGGCGGGGTGTTGGGAGGCACGCCTACTGTACGAGCGCATCTTCCTCAGCCGGCCCAACGGGGATGAGGCGCTGACCGGCGGAGGTCGCAGCAGGGCCGCGAATTGTCTGCGGGCTCCCGCTGAGCTATCGTCGATTGGAGTAGGAAGCCGAACGCAATCAGGACCGTTTGCCTGCTCTGGTCCGCTCAGGGAGGGAACGATGCACAGCCAGCGCCGGGGCTTTACCCCTCACATCGCACCGCTGGTCGCCGTGCTCCTCACCTCCTCGGGCGAAGACGTTTGGGGCCAAGAACCAGAGTGGATCAGGCTCGGTACACTGGTACGGGTGACCACGGACAGCGAGTCGCCCCGACAGGTTGTCGGAGTTCTGGCAGGTCACACCGCCGGCTCGCTCTTCATCATCCCCGAGCGTGCCCGAGAGCCGACCGGGTTCGCGCTGATGGAGATCACGAGGCTCGAAATTAACCTCAAGCGCGAGACCCACAGCCGCACCGGCGCGCCATCATCGGGCACATCTGAAGACGGAGACATGGGCCGACATAACGCTGTCAGAGGCCGCGGTGACGGATGTGCCAACTCGCCCGGACGGTGTGACGGCCCGGGTGTCCTTGCGTTTGTAAGGGCCGGCGAACAGACCCCCGCGCGCAGGCGTGTGACGTGGCCGATTCGCTGAGACCCCTGGAGCGCTCCGACAAGCACTACCTGAGCTCGGGCAGCGGCATCATCTTCGCGCCCCGCTTCCCGCGCTGGCTTGAGCACCCCGGCTTCTGGGACGAGATCGACGTCTACCACTACCAGCTCGCCCCCCTCTTCACTGTCGCTTTCCTGGGCCGTGACGCCCAGGGCCCTGGCGCTGCCCTGCCGGTCCGCCAGCTGAGCCGCCGCTGGACGCCGGCGGAGCTGGTGGCGCACTACCAGCTGGGCGAGGGCCTGGAGGGCTGGGAGCACCGCTCGGCCCTGCCGGGCGGCTGGTTCCTGTCGGACTGGCGGCTGCAGAACACTGAGGACACTCCCAGGACACTGATGGGGGTGGCCTGGACAGTTCAGGACACTGACGGGCTTGATCTGTCCACGGTCCGGACAGCCCCCGGCTGGGCGTCTTTCCGCTGCGTTCTCCAGGACCGGCACGTCCACCGGCTCGCCGTCGAGGTGACCCTTGAGGCAGTGGCTGGCAAGGCTGCCGGGGGCGCCTATCTGGCGGAGCGGGCGAGCCTGGTTCCGCAGTGGGAGCTCACGCCCTTCGCAGAGAAGTGGCGGGACGGTGCCACGACTGCGGTGCAGGTGGGCGGCGTTAGCCTCAGCGGGGCCCTCCACGTGGCTGCTGCGTGCGAGGTCGTGGTGCCGGCCGCCGGCGTGTACACGCTGACGCTACGGGCCCGGATCCAGCCACAGAACTTCGGCGACGTCCGGATGACCAGCCCGCTGGCCGATCACGTGTGTGAGCACGTGCGGCCACCGAAGCCTGTGCAGGTGAGCGGGCCGCCGGCGAGCACGGAGCCGGGCCAGGCGAGCCGGGCGAGCTGGCAGGCTTTCTACGCTGCGTTGCCCGAGCTGTCCTGCTCCGATCCCTTCATCGAGCGGTACTGGGACTACCGCTGGTACGGGCTGCGGCTGTGCAGCCACGAGGGGGGTGTAGGCAACCACCTCTATCCCGGCTGCTGCGAGGGCACCGGCTACTTCCACGTGCCCATCGCCTACAGTGCTCAGTGCCACGCGCGTGAGCTTCGCTGGCTGCCGGGACCTGAGCGTGCGCGCGGCGTCATCCTCAACTTCCTGGCCCACCAGAAGGAGAGTGGGCAGCTGCACGGGCGGATCTACGTCAATCACCTGGCACACACCGACTTCTATTTCGCCGACTGGGGCGGCGCGGTGCTGGCTGTAGACGCAGTGCATCCGGACGACGGCTTCCTGCGCGCCGTGTACCGGCCGCTCGCCCTGTACGCCGAGTGGCTGGAGCGGGAGCGGGACGCGGACGGCAGCGGTCTCTACGATGTGGTTGACCACTACGAGACCGGCCAGGAGTACATGAGCCGCTACATGGCGGTGAGCCCCGACGCCGACAGCGAGACCTGGGGCAAGCGCATCCGCCTCAAGGCTGTGGATGCTACGGTCTACGCCTACCAGCTACAGCGGGCGCTGGCAGCGATCGCGGAGCGGCTGGATGACGGCGAGGGTGCACGGCGTTGGGCCAAGGTCGCGGAGCGCACTGGTGGGGCGATCCTCGGCGTGATGTGGGACGGCGCCACGGGTATGTTCTCCGACGTGGACCCGCGCAGGATGCAGCGGACCGGTGTCAAGGCCGCCGTCTGCTTCTATCCCTACTTCACCGGCCTGGTGGGCCGGAAGCAGATCGAAGGGCTGCGGCGGCATTTGCTCGACCCGTCCGAGTTCTGGACGACCTACCCAGTACCATCCAGCAGCGCCGACGACCCTTACTACAGCCCTGACGCCGAGTGGAAAGGGAAGCGGCTCAACTGCCCCTGGAACGGCCGGGTCTGGCCGATGACGAACTCGCACGTGGCCGAGGCGGTTGCCCGGGCCGCGACTGAGCACGATCCGGCGCTACGCGAGGCGGCGGCGGAATTCATCCACAGGTTCATCCGCATGCTGTTCCACGACGGTGACCCCGGGCGTCCCAACTGCTACGAGCACTACAATCCGGAGACTGGTCGGCCGTCCATCTACCGCGGCTTCGACGACTACCAGCACTCCTGGGTGAACGACCTGATCGTGAAGTATGTGGCCGGGTTCCGGCCGGGCGGGAGTGATTCGTTCATCGTGGATCCTTTTCCCTTCGGGCTAGACTCACTGCGGCTGGCACGACTCCCGTTCCGGGGGCACGAGGTCGAGGTCGAGCTGGACGGCGACCGGTTCACCGTCAGGGTGGACGGGAGGTGGATCGGCGAGTCGCGCGTCGGGGCACCGGTCGAGGCGCGGCTGTGAGTGAACCCGACCTGATCAAGGTGCTCGGCACGGCGGGTGCCCGGTTCGTCGTGGCCAAGCAGCTACGCTCTTCGGCGGGTACGTTCATCCGGCTGAACGGCAAGCATGTGATCCTCGATCCCGGGCCCGGAACGCTCGTCAGGATGGCGAAGTCGAAGCCCGCCATCGATGTGACCAAGCTCGATGCGATCGTCCTGAGCCATGCCCACATCGATCACTCGGGCGATGTGAACGTGCTGATCGATGCCATGACGGAAGGCGGCTTCAAGAGGCGGGGCGTGCTCTTCGCTCCGGGCGAATGCCTCGAGGGCGAGGATCCGGTAGTGCTCAGGTATCACCGCGGCTTCCTGACCGACATCGTTACTCTCGAGGCACAAGGGGACTACTCATTCGACGGCGTGACATTCTCCACCTCCGTCGCCCACGACCACGGAACCGAGACCTACGGCATCATCTTCAATCGTCAGGGCAAGAAGGTATCGTTCATGGTGGACACTCGGTTCTTCCCCGAGCTGCTCGCGAGTTATGCTGGCTCGGATCTCCTGGTGATGAATCTCGTCCGGCTGAGACCGCATGAGAGCGGAGAGGTGCTGCATCTCTGCGTCGATGACGCGAGCGAGATCCTCTCGGCGATACGTCCCCGGAAAGCCGTGCTCACGCACTTTGGCATGACGATGATCCGGGCGAAACCGTGGGTCGTCGCCCAGAAGCTGTCCGAGGAAACGGGAATAGATGTGACGGCCGCGTCCGACGGCATGGTCCTCGAGTTCGGATGAGCGCGACGATGGAGACCGCTCGTCGGAACCCAGCAGAGGCTGGACAGCCTTCCTCTCCGGTACCTCAGTCGAATAGTCGCAACTGAGTACGTCCGGCCGGACGGCGGAACGCGGCGGCCGAGAGTGCCGCGCGCGTCTCGTCGAGACCGAACTTCCGGCAGGCCACCTCGAAGAGATCGGCAATTCCCTCTGCGAAGATGCCCTCGCCGCACAGCCGCGTCCCAAAGCGCGGGTCGTTCAGGTTACCGCCTCGGATCGCCTGGATCCGGTTCAGCACTTTCTCCTTGCGGTCCGGGAAGTGTTGGGCGAGCCAGGCCTCGAACAGCGAGGCCACCCCATGCGGCAGCCGCAGCATCAGATAGGCGGCACTGCAGGCGCCGGCTGCGGCTGCCGCCTCGAGGATACGCGGCAGCTCATGGTCGGTGAGCCCGGGAATCACAGGCGCCACGTTCACGCTCACCGGGATGCCGGCCTCGGCGAGCCTGGCCACCGCATCGAGGCGCCGCGCGGGACTCGAGGTGCGCGGCTCCATGACCCGCTGCAGCCGATCGTCGAGGGTTGTGATGGAGAGGGTCACCGAGGCCGCCCGGTACCTGGCCAACTCGCCTAGCACGTCTAGGTCCCGGGTCACTAGGTGATTCTTCGTGGTCACGGAAACCGGATTACGGAACTCGGCCAGGACCTCCAGGCAGCGGCGGGTCAGGCGAACCCGCCGCTCGATGGGCTGGTAGGGATCGGTGACGCCGCACACGATCAGCGTCTGCGGCTCCCAGCGCGGCGAGGCCAGCTTGGCCCGCAAGAGCTCCGGCGCTTCCGGTTTCACCAGGATCCTCGTCTCGAAATCGAGCCCGGCGGAAAAGCCCAGGTACTCATGGTAGGGCCTGGCGTAGCAGTAGATGCAGCCGTGCTCGCAGCCACGGTACGGGTTGATGCTGGTCTCGAACCCGAAATCGGGGCTCTCGTTGCGGGCGATGATTGAGCGGGAGGTATCCCGCAGGAACTCGGTTCGCGGCGCTGGGTCGCCAGGGTCTGTCCAGCCGTCGCGGACGATCTCGATCCGCTCGAAGCGGTTGGCTGGGTTGTGGGAGGCACCGCGGCCGCGGATGGGAAGGGGTTTCATGCTCCTCGCGAGTCCGGGTTTCGACGAGAGCGCGCCGGTATAGGTGCGTGGATCTAACAAAGCTATGTCTTCGGGTTTTGTTCGGCAACCCCTGGGTGGGTGGTGGTGTCTTAAGAGATGCAGGTTGGGAGCAGTATGAGGGGAGTGGCAGGCCGGGAGGCACGTGGCGCGCGAGGATATCCTCTTGGAATCCGATTGGACGGGGCAGCGCGGCACAGCGAAGAAGGGCTCAATGCAAGAGAGGCACGGCATGAAGGGTGGGCGAGGCGTGGGACCGAGAGACGGCTCGGGGATTAGCGGAAGAGGGAGAGTCTTTCTGGATGGCCTTGTGCAGGATCTCCGCTTCGCACTCCGCCAGGCCGCCCGACGGCCGGGATTCACCCTGCTCGTCGTGCTGACGCTCGCGGTCGGGATCGGCGCGAACGTGGGAATATTCAGCGTGCTCAAGGGCCTGATACTGCGGTCGCTCCCCTACCCGGATCCGGAGCGGGTCGTGGCGATATGGGAAACCCCGCCGCAAGAGCGGTCCTATATGCCGTTCACATCTCCCGACTACTTCGACATGCGGGAACAGAACAGCACGTTGGAGGAAATGGGGGTTTACCACCCCGAGTGGATCAATCTGGCCGGAGAGCAGGAGGCGGCCCGAATCCGCGGTGTGGAATGCACCGCCAGTGTGCTGCGCGCGCTGGGTATGCAGCCGAGGCTCGGGCGGCTGTTCAGGGACGATGAGGAGAACGAGGGCAATCACCGAGTCGCGATCCTCAGCGATCGGCTTTGGAGACGCCAGTACGGCGCCACGCCTGACATCATCGGGAGGCGCGTCACGATCAACGGGGAGAGCTTCGCGGTCATCGGTGTCATGCCTGAGGGTTTCGAGTTTCCGAGGCCGTGGTCGTCTTCCTCCGTCGAGTACGAGCTATGGATACCCATCGTGCTCTCTCGGGACGACCGGATGCGGGAGTGGCACTGGCTAGCGGCAGTCGGTCGGCTCAAGGATGGCGTGACGGCCGAGAGCGCTGAGGCTGATCTGCGAGCGATCGCTGCCCGCCTCGCCGAGGCGTATCCCAACAGCAATGCCCAGACGCAGGTGTGGATCGACCCGCTCATGCGCCGGTCCCTCGGGGGCGTGCGCAGTTTTCTCCTAATGCTGTTAGGAGTAGTCGGGCTCGTGCTGCTGATCGCCTGCGCGAACGTGGCGAGCATGTTGCTGGCGAAGGGCACAGCCCGCACGACCGAGCTGGCGATCCGAGCCTCGATGGGCGCAGCGGGCGGGCGTCTGATCTGGCAATTGCTGACGGAGAGCCTGCTGTTGTCGGCGATGGGGGGCGTCGCCGGCGTGCTGATCGCTCTGTCGGGCGTGGGTACCATGAAGGGCCTGATTCCTCCGACCATCCCCAGGGTCGAGGGGATACGGATCGATGGCGGGGTGCTGTTGTTCACGCTCATCATCACTGCGGGGACCGGTCTGATCTTCGGCCTGGCGCCGGCGCTGTTTGCGTCGCGCACTGACCTGGTGGGCGCTCTGAAAGAAGGACGGGGCAGCCAGGCGGGTGGGCGGAGGCATAACCGCATTCTCGGCGTGCTGGTGGCAGCGCAGCTCGCGATGGCGTTCGTGCTCGCCAATGGGGCGGCCCTCCTTGTGGTGAGCTACCTCAAGGTGGGGAACATTCCCCGGGGATTCGATACCGAGCAGGTACTCGTCGCCGGTCTCTCGGTGAGCGGGCCGGGATACGAGGAGACGCAACAGCGTGTCGCCTTCTGGGACCGGCTGCTTGAGCGTGTCCAGGGGCTGCCTGGGGTCGAGTACGCCGGCGCCACCAACAAGCTGCCCCTGTTCGGAGGCAACAACGGCACGGTCCTCGTAGATGGAGAGACCTACGATCCGCAAATGAGGCGGCCGCTGGTCGAATACTCCTTTGTCGCCCCAGGGTATTTCGATGCGATGGGGATCTCCCTGCTGTCAGGCAGGCTGCTGGAAGAGCGTGACATGAGTGCCACCGCCGACGCGGGCGACCTTATCACGGTCGTCAACCGGGCCTTCGCGGATCGCTACTGGCCCGGCGAGAGCGCGTTGGGCAAACGGATCCGGGACAACAGCGAGCCGCCGAGTTGGACCGCTGCTGTCGTGGGCGTGGTCGAGAACGTGCGGCAGTGGGGTCTCGTCTACCCGCCCCTTCCCGAGATGTACGCCGCTTACAGCTACGAGCTTTGGCCCTACACGCACCTGGTCGTTCGAGCCTCGCGGGATCCGCTGGCACTCGTACCGGCTCTGCGGCAGGCCGTTCACGAGATCGACAGCCGGATCCCGGTGGCCCGTATCCGGACGATGAATGATGTCGTGAAGGATGCAGGCGAGCGGCGACGGTTCTATATGCTACTGGTCAGTCTCTTCGCTGTGACGGCGCTGGTTCTGGTCGTGGCCGGGACCTATGGTGTCATGTCGTACTACGTGAACCAGCGCACCCATGAGATCGGTGTGCGCGTGGCGCTCGGAGCCGACAACAGCAGGGTGCTGAGACTATTCTTGAGTCAAGGGTTGCGCCTGGTGCTCGTGGGGTTGCTGATCGGTCTCGTGGGCTCGCTGGCGTCGGCAAAGCTGACGGAGCGCATGGTGTTCGGGATCAGCCCCTTCCATCCCGCGTTCCTGATCGGAGGGGTGCTCTTCATGGTGGTCGTCGCCCTCGCCGCGATCGCCGTGCCCGTGGTCCGGGCGACCCGGGTCGATCCAAACCAGGCGCTGCGAACGGAATAGCGGCCGTGAAAGGGGCCCCCACCTGGCCCTGTTCAAAAGGTGGGGATCGAGGTGGGCGGCTAGCCGCTCCAGAGCGCGAACAGGCCTCTGATTACGAGTATCCCGCCGCCGAAGAACAGGCCGGTCGTTACGACATAGGATTCGCCCGGGCCGGCGGCATTGAAGGACGTGCTGGTGATCAACCAGCCGCCGAGTAGCATCGCGGCGCCGAGGGCGAGGAGCTTGAAGCCGTTCCCGTCATCGCTCGTGTCCTGGGCCTGCATCTGCGAAAGGTTGACCATCATCAGCGCCGCTTCTGTCTCTGCCTGTTTCTGCTGAGCCAGCTGGTCCGGGACGGACCGCTCGCCGCGCGACGCTCCAGCGGCTGCCGGGCTAGGCGCCGAGGCTGGGCCGTGGGCTTGAGAGGAAATGGCTGGTGCGGGGACCACGGCGGGGGCCGGCCGCTGAGCCGGGGATACTGCGATCGGTGCGGGGCCCGCTACAGGCATCGGCCGCCCCGTCTGCGGTCGTTGCTCGTTCTGCGGTTGCTGTTTGGTCGGCGGCGGCTGTCTGGTGGGCGGCGGCCCGGCCGCTGCCGGACCTGCGGTCGCCGGGGCCTGTTCGGCGCTGTAGTGCTTTTGGATTGCGCTCAGCAGGGCGAACTCTGTCGCGACGACCGGCTGGATCTTGAAGCCAGTGGCCCGGCTGAGCTGTACTGCGGCCGCGCGGTCGGGGTACACCATCGCGACGGTGAGCGTGTCGCCGCTGCGGCTGAGCGGCAGCACCAGGCCTCGCGCGGCCACACCCGGGCTCACCGTCCTGAGCACCGAGGGGTGTATCCGCTCGATCTTGGACAGGTCGACGGCCTTGACGCGGCAGATCTGTGAGAGGATTCGCAGCAGCGCCACCTCAGGCACTAGTCCCAGCGAGACCAATGTGAAGCTGAGTCCGCGCCCCAAGGATCGGGCCTCGGCCGCGGCTCGCTGTAGCTGCTCTCGCGTCAGTGTGCCCTGACGCAGCAGGGCCTCGGCGATGAGTTGCGAAGGCGACTTGATATTGCTTTGCGGAGACATCCTGCCGCTCCGGGGGCTGGGGCGGAGGGAGCGGTCGAGTGGGCAGGCCACGGCAGCAGTGCACTGCCGCCCACGGTCTACACGCTGTCCGTGGCCGAGTTCCCGCAGGCGCGGGAGTATCAGCTACGCCCGTTAGCCGCCGCGCTGCCGTCGAGCACTAGCTCAGGTCAGCCGTTAGCAGGAACCTCGGCGGTCGCCGCACCTGCGTCGCCTGCTCGAACGCGTAGGCGATGCGGATGAGTGCTGGCTCGGACCAGGCGCGCCCGAAGAACGAGATCCCCACGGGCAGCCCGAACACGCAGCCGGCCGGCACGCTGATGTTCGGGTACCCGGCGATCGCGGCTGGCGACGAGCTGCCGCCCATGTAGTTGTCGCCGTTCACCAGGTCGATGGGCCAGGGCGGTGACCCGGTGGGCGCGGCGAGTGCGTCGAGCTGGTGCTCTTCCATGACCGCGTCAATCCCCTCGGGCCCGGCAAGGCGCTTCGCCTGCTCGAGACTCTCCAGGTACTCCTGCTCCGTGAGCGGGCCCTTCTCCTGTGCCCGGAGCATCTGTTCCTGGCCGAAGTACTTCAACTCCAAGTCCCGGTGCGCCTCGTTGAAGGCGATGATCTCTTCCAGAGTCTTGACCGGCGCGCTCGGGCCGAGGCCGGCCAGGTACTTGTTGAGGTCGGCCTTGAACTCGTAGAGCAGCACCTGGTAGGAGGGCCGGTTGATCTCGCCGGCGTTGGGGATGTCGGCGGGATCGATGATCTCGGCGCCGGCGTCGCGCAGTGCCTGGATCGCCTCCTCCATGAGACGGTCGGCCTCCTCGCTGAAGCCGAAGTAGCGTTCCCGGGGGAGGCCGATGCGAGCGCCGCGCAACCCGTCAGGATCGAGGAAGCGCGTGTAGTCGGGCTGGACGTGCCCGCGGCTCTCGCGGGTAGCGGGGTCCCGATCATCGATGCCGGTCATGGCGCTGAGCAGCGCCGCCGCGTCGGCGACGGTCCGCGCCATGGGGCCGGCGGTGTCCTGGCTGTGGGCGATCGGGATGATCCCGGAGCGGCTGACCAGCCCGACGGTCGGCTTGATGCCGACCACCGAGTTCGCCGAGGACGGGCAGAGAATCGACCCGTTGGTCTCGGTGCCGACGGCGCCAGCGCAGTAGTTGGCGGAGACGGAGGCGCCGGAGCCCGAGCTTGAGCCGCAGGGGTTGCGGTCGAGGACGTAGGGGTTCTTGCCCTGGCCGCCGCGCCCGCTCCAGCCGCTGGAAGAGTGGCTGCCGCGGAAGTTCGCCCACTCGCTCAGGTTCGCCTTGCCGAGGATAATGGCGCCGGCGGCCCGCAGCCGCTCCACCAGGAAGGCGTCGCGCTTTGCCCGGGAGCCCAGCAGGGCATAGGAGCCGGCGGTGGTCATCATCTTGTCCGCCGTGTCGATATTATCCTTCACGATGACGGGAATGCCGTGGAGCGGCCCCCGGGGACCCTTAGAGCGGCGCTCGGTGTCCAGCCGCTCGGCGATTTCCAGCGCATCCGGGTTCAGCTCCAGCACGTTGCGGGTTGCGGGCCCTTCCCAGTCGAGGGCCTCGACCCGCTCGATGTAGCGCTCGACGAGGTAGCGGGCCGTGAAGCGCCCGGCCGCCATCCATCGCTGCATCTCGGCCATCGTCATCTCCTCGAGCTCGAAGGGCGGGATGCGAGGCACAGCGGCGCGAACAGGCTCCGCCCTGCGGGTGAGTTCGATGGGCGCCGCGGCGGCGAGTCCCCCGGCTGCTGCATAGCGGAGGAAGCTGCGTCGACTGATGCCCGTGCGGTGATTGCGGTCCTGTACTGACTGACGGCTCATCGTTGCGCCCCCGGGTTAGGCGTTTCGGCGGACGAGCTCACTGCGGTGGCACTACGCCTCTGAGGGCCCGCCATGAGCGCCGCGTTCGTGGAACTCGCTGAGTTGTGATCTTCCGGGCGTTATACGAGAGTGGCTGCCGCCTGTCAAACGCGGACCGAGCAGCTACCGTGGAGGTTTGCAGAAGTGGATTGAAGCGCTTCGTGGACCGGCGGCGCTTGCCCGAGCAGCAAGGCCAGGGTCGCGGCGAAGCCCTCGTCGAAGCCAATGCGCGGCGCGAACCCGAGCCGACCCACCTTCTCGATGGAGAACTGCAGGCGCGCACCCAGGTTCTTCACGATGTAGGTGGTGAGGAGCGGCCGCCCCCGGAGTCGCAGAATGCGCCAAGCGCTCTCCATCGCCACGGCGCACAGGTGCGCTGCCCATCTCGGAATCACGAACCGCGGTGGGGGTGCGCCGACCGCGTCCGCGATTCGCTCGCAGAAGTCCCTCAAGGTAATGCTCGTCCCGTCGTGGCACAGGTAACCCTGACCCGCGGCGCGCGGGTCGGTCGCGACGAGGAGGAGTAGGTCCACCAGGTTCTCCACGTGCATCGGCCAGACGAGGCAGTCGGGACGCCAGAGTACCAGCTGCCGGGCAGCAATGGCGCGGGCCAGCTCGGGCACGAAGGTCCGGTCGCCCGGCCCGTAGACCCAGCAGGGGTACACCATCGCCACCTCCAGGCAGCCCGAGGCGTGCGCCTCCCGACAGGCGTGTTCCGCGGCCAGCTTGGTGTCGGCGTAGGGCTCGCCCCACGGGTTCAGAGGGAAGGTCTCATCGATGACGCGCCCTTCCACGAGGCCGAAGACATCGTTGGTGCTGATGTAGACCAACCGCCGGACACCTGCCTTCGCGGCGGCGTCGAGCGCGTTCTTCGTACCGGCCACGTTGACGGCCTCGAACAGCCGTCGCGGCGCCCAGTCGGTCACCACGCCGGCGCAATGGAAGACGACCTCGATGCCACCGCAGGCAGCCTGAACGCTGGCGAGCGACCGAACGTCACCTTCGATGACACGTACGCGGTTGCTGAACTGCCGCAGCTCCTCGGCGCCGGGATCCTGGGGAAGTGCGAGCACTCGGACCTCGCCGGCGATCGCGGCGAGCCGCCGGACCAGCGGACGCCCGATGAACCCGGTGCCGCCCGTGACCAGCACCTTGGCGCCCCCAAGCCGCGTGGTGGCCGTCTCGAGCACTCGGTCCATGACGCTCACCTGCGCGGTGATCCTGGAAGGCCGAGCGACGTCCCGTACCCCAGCAGCGCGGAGATGTAGGCGGCAGGATCACCGCCGGTCGTCGCTCTGAGATTGCGGATCCGGCCGGCGTCGAGCGGGATCGCTTCCGCATCGCCCAGCCGAACCGCCACACCGTAGCCGTCCCGCGCCTGTCCCAGCGGCACCGCGCCCAGTGGCAGCGCGCTCTCCGCGCCGGCGTCGGCTGCGCACACCAGCTCGTACTCGCCGTGCTCGCCGAAGAGCAGGGCCCAGTCGGGCAGGCCGAGTTTCACAGCGACCGCCGCCGCCCGCTCGTCCACGAGGCGTGGCGCCCTGAGGTCCAGTTCCAGGCACAGCTCGTTCACTCGTGCCAATTGGTCGAGCGCCGCAAGGAGGCCGTCGCTCGTATCGATCATCGCGTGTGCGCGTGTGCGCAGGTTGCGGCCGGCGCGCAGACGGGCGCGCGGTCGGAACGCGCGCTCCGGAAATAGCTCTCGGTGGCCGGTGAGCGCCGCCGCGGCCATGGCGTTGCCCAGGCCCAGCGGCGCGCTCGCGTAGATCCGGTCGCCGGGGCGGACGCCGTGTCGGCTGATGAGGGGTCTCTCTAGAAGTCCGATCGCGCAGGCGCACAGCGAGGTGGCGGCGCCGTCGTTCAGGTCGCCGCCCAGAATAAAGGCGCCTTCGCTGCGGACCGCGTCGTCGATCCCGCCTGCCAGGCGCGCCGTGCGCGCGTCGTCCCACTCGGGACCAAGGCTGACGCCCAAGACCAGCCCGACTGGCGTGGCGCCGACCGCAGCCAAGTCACTCAAGTTCGCCTGCACGAGCACCCAGCCCATGGTCTCCGGCTCGCGATAGAGCCCGACGCTCAGCTCCTCGGACAGGACGTCCAGGGTCGCGGCCAGGTACGAGCCGGCGCTCAGCGGCATGAGCTCGGCGTCGGCGTGATGCGTGGGGAACACGCGCCGCGGGTGCAGCGAAAGCTGCGCGACGAACGCGTCGATCCGCAGAAGCTCGGCGACTGTTTCCGTCATGATGGCTGTCTGCATGTTTCTAACCTCCTCGTCCCCCTCAAGCGCAGAGCCGCAGGCAGGACGGCACGACCTCGAAGCGTGCCTCGCTGACCAGGTAGACCTCACCGTCGGTCTCCAGCGGAATGGGAATCGGCGAGTGCACCTCCAGGTGATCGGCGCGCCAGTGGTGGCTGCCGCGCGTTCCCAGGAAGCTGCCGCGGGACAGATGGCAGAGGGCGCACAGCATGCCCGGTGTGCCGAGACCCTCGTAGAGGTTCACGTCGAACAGCCCATCGTCGGGCGTGACCGGCGTGTCGTAGCGCAGGCATCCGGTGAAGTGCACGTTCTTGAGGATGCCGAGGTTGACCACTTCGTACGTCGTGTGGTGCTGTGTCGAGCCGGTCACGCAGATCGTGAGCGGTAGCGGCCGAAAGCGAATCAGTGCCTCGGCGATCGCGAGAGCGATGGCTGCGCTCACGCTTCTGCCTTTCGCCCACGCCAGAGCCCGATCGGGGTGGTTGAACAGAAAGTTGCCCAACGCGGTCACGCCGAGGCTGGCGTTGATCGCGAAATAGCGGACGCGGGTCCTGCCCTGGGCATCACGCGAGGTGACCTTGCCGAGATCGACCGGGCGCGCGCCGTCGACGTCGATACGCATAGGTGCGCCCTGGACACATCGTCGGCCCGCGATCGGCTTGTGGAAGTCGTTACTGCTCCCTAACCCGATCGCCCCGAGCGCCAACGGCTCATGCGGCCGATCGGTATCCGCATCCATCAGCGCGTTGATCACAGCGTTCACCGTCCCGTCGCCGCCGGCGGCGATGATGGCCTCGTGTCCCTGTTGCCGGAAGCCAGTGAATGTGTCCGGCGTCAGGCGACCGTCCAGCGAGATCACTTCGAGCGATCGTCCTTCCGCCTCGACGAGGCGCTGTAGGCGACGCCAGCGTTCAGCGGCTCGACCGTGATTGGCCCGGGGGTTCAGCAAGACGATCATCGCGATCTATACCTGCGTCGGTTCGGGGCGCTGGCGTAGCGCCAGCTCGAACAGCGCGTAGAACACGAGCAGAGCCGGCCACAGCCGCTCCTGATTCGCGACCACCACGGTCAACGCGAAGAGGACGACGGCCCGGCATGCGAACAGCGTCGGGATGTAGGCGCGCCGGGGATCCGGTTGCAGGTGCGCGCTGAGCTGGCCGGCGACGCCTGCCGCCACGGCGATCGCCAGGGCGATGAGCGGTAGGGCCCCTGGCGGTGGCCAGCCGATCACGATCATGGCGCTGATGGTGGCGAGCAGCAGCACGGCGTCAGTCAGCACGGCGTTGGCCTGCCAACCGAAGACGACCGGGAAGGTGCGGTAGCCGGTGTGCCGGTCGGCTTCCAGGTCCTTGAGGTAGCCCACCAGCACGAAGTTCGCGTAGGAGAGGAACAGCACGCCGAGCGCCGCCCGGAAGCGTGTATCGCCGAGGATCGCGCGCGGCGCTGCCGGGTCCAGTGCGACCCGCGCGATGAGCGCCAGCAGCGCGAAGATCCAGGCGTTCCACGGCGGCCCGCCCCACCAGCGGCGCTTGAACCAGGTGTAGCTGGCAAGCCCGGCGACCCCGGCCAGGCCCAAAGCCAGCGCCATGAGGCTGAAGAGCCCGATGACGGCGGCGCAGGCGATGAGGAACGCGATGCTGCAGACCGCGACCGCGCGCCTCGTGACCAGCCCCTGCACTAGCGGGCGGTATGGTGAAGAAAGCGCATCCGTATCGGTCTGGAAGCAGTCGGTCAGCGCCTGTCCAAACCCGTAGGTCAGGAAGAGGATGCCGGTGAGCACGAGGCCGCGCCAGCCGATTGGATACTCGGCGAACGAGACGCCCGCGAGGCCCGCCGCGCCCGAGAGGAACAGCAGGTAGGGGCGCATCGTGCGGCTGTAGGCCCACCAGAAGCGGGGCTGCCAGAACGGGTACGGGGCTGCACTGGCTGTGGTCGGGGGCATGTGACCGCCTCCTTTCTGCACGGCCAGCTTAGCCTGGGCCGGTCAAGGCAGGGTCAAGCGGCAGGCGGGTGGGAACGGACGTTGCCTTTGTCGGTATTAAGGGCACATAATCCAGCAGCTCTTCTGGTGAAGATGAACGAGGAACCGTCACGCTTCGGCCTGTTTCTGGGCGAGCTCAAGCGTCGCCACGTCTGGCGCGCCGCCATCGCCTACGCGGCGGTGGCGTTCGTGATCTTGCAGACTGGCGAGATCGTGCTGCCGGCCTTTGATGCGCCGCACTGGGCCCTGCGGCTCGTGGTCGTCCTCGTGCTGCTCGCCTTCCCGATCGTGATGGTCATAGCCTGGGTCTACGAGGTCACGCCGCAGGGCATCCGCCGGACCGCCGACATGGCGCCCGGCGCACGCGGTGCCGAGGCCCGGATCAACCTCTTCGCGCGCCTCGCCCTGCTCGGCCTCACTGTGGTGATCGTGGTGGGTCTTGGCTGGTACCTGGTCCGCTGGACCGTACCTGCCGAGGTCGCCATGTCGAGGGGGGAGGTCGGCGCCCCGCGCGTCGGCTCCGTCCCTGCCGGCGCTGAAGTGAGCGCGATCCGCTCGCTCGCCGTGCTGCCGTTCGAGAACTACGCGGAGGACGGACAGCAGGACTGGTTCTCAGCGGGTATGCACGAGGCGCTGATCGCCCAGCTCAGCCAGATCGCGTCACTGCGAGTGGCGTCGCGTACCACCGCGATGAGGTACGCCGGCACGACGATGACGGCGCCCGAGATCGGGCGGGAGCTCAACGTAGACGCCATCGTGGAGGGCTCGGTACTCCGTGCGGAGGATCGGGTGCGCATCACGGTGCAGCTCATCCATGCGGCTACCGATCAGCATCTGTGGACGAACAGCTACGAGCGGGACTTCGCCAACGTGATCGAGCTGCAGAGCGAGGTCGCTCAGGCCATCGCTCGTGAGATCCAGGCGGAACTCAGCCCCGAGGAGGCGACACGCCTGGCCGCGGTGACGCCGGTGAGCCCCGCGGCGCACGAGGCGTACCTGCGTGGTCGCTTCGAGCAGTCGAACGGGACCGAGGAGGGGTTCGAGGCCGCCGTCCACCACTACCAGCATGCTATCGAGATCGACTCGGCCTACGCGCCCGCCTATACCGGGCTCGCCTCGGTGCAACTCATGCTCGCGATGCACGACCCGGAAGCCGTGGACGAACGGCTGCCAGCGGCGGCGGAGGCGGCGGGTCACGCAGTGATCTTGGATTGGGACAACCCCGACGCCCGGGCGATTCTGGTGGAGGTGCGGCGACAGCTCCAGGAAGTGCACGGCTCGCTCGAGGAGGGACTGCGGATCTCGGTGCCGACGCTCGACTCCCTGACGGTGACGGTACCGAACGAGGAGTGGGTGGATGCAGTCTCGGAGGTCGGTCGCCAGATCGAGCTGCAGCGGCTCGCGGCGGAGCGGCGCGCAGTGGCTGCAGAAGCCGTCCCGTCTCTCCGCATCATCGCCGCCGCCAAGCGGCTGGGCGCCTACGGCCAGTACGACGAGGCGATCGCGATGCTCGAGCGGCTCGTCGAGCGTGACCCCAACAACCCGCCGGCCTGGAACGCGCTGGAGCGTCTGTGTGCTGTCCGGGGCGACTACGCTGGTGCGGTGGCGGTGCGCCGCCGGCGCGTGGAGCAGGCGGGGGGCAGCTCGGCGGAGCTCCGGGCGGTGGCCCAGCTGGAGCGTGCGGTAGCTGAGCGGGGCGCTGAGGGCTACTGGTCGTGGCGGCTCGAGCGGTTGGAGGGGAAGCAGGAACGGGGCGAGGATTTGTCGCACGTGGAGTACGCGGCGGCCTACGTGGGTCTAGGCAGGCACGACGAGGCGCTAGACCACCTTGAGCGCGCCTACGAGGCCCGCGACCCCGGGCTTGCCGGCCTGGGTAGTGATCCGCTCTGGGATCCGCTGCGTGGCGAACCGCGCTTTCAGAGACTGCTCAGGAGGCTGCGTGCCTCGTTCGCTCTGCCGAGGGCCCCACGCTAGCCCTGAGCACTTCGGGGCACACGGCTCACGGCCAGCCGCGCGGTGGTTCCGCTACGTCCTATGAGCTGGCATTGTGCCCTCTCGTCGTCTGCGTCGCCAGTGCTCGCGCATGCTCACGATGAGCGCCGTGAGCGTGAGCACGACACACCAGTAGAAGATGAACTCGAAGACGCCGAAGACGAGCGCTGAGGCCGCGCTCACGTCCACCAGCAGAGGACACTTCTCCAGCATGTCCCGCCCGTAGATCCCGTGCATGTGCCCGGGCAATGAGTGGAGGCCGCCGAGGATGGCGACCGTCAGCACTGGGTGCCCCGGCAGCCTCACGCCGAGCCACCAGAAGAGCGGCGCCAGCAAAGCGCCGATGACGAGCCCGTAGATCGGCGTGATCCAGCGAACCCAGTCTGGAAAGATGTAGCCGTAGCAGGACGTCCAGTAGCTCCACACGGGCAGCCAGAGCGTGAACGTCCAGAAGGCCGCCGAGACAACGACCAGCGGGCCGAGTGACTGGCGGAAGCGTGTGCGCTTGATGCGCCAGATCAGAATGGCCACGAAGACGATGTCGATGACGGCGGTCACCCGGGCGACCGACCACATCTGTTGCGAGGTGAGTCGCACTTCCTGGATCATGGGAGCACCACGCTTGCTGTTGGCTTGCCTGGATTATGACGCCGACCTGGGCCCGCCGCCACTTCCGGGGTGACTGGCGTTTCGTCGTCGCGCGGGGGCTGGCGCCAGCGCGCTCCGCAGCGCATATCCGTCTCGAGACTGGCGTTGTTCAGTTGCGGCGTGTTTGTACCACTAACGGGGACCTTCGCCTGCCACATTCTGCCATGGCTGCAAGCGAGCTTCGTGAGGTGTTCTTCGTGCAGCCGGAGGGTCCGGTTTCGCTGGAGACCGGGGCGGCCGCTAGCTGGCTGCGCTCGTGCCCCGACGTCAGGGTTGCGGCCGTGCCAGTGGGGGACCTACCGGACGCCCTTGCCGGTGTGCCTGTGGCGACGGTCTGGTTCCACTGGAGCGAGCCGCCGGCCTTGTCCGAGGCGGTGCGGCACGCCCTCGAGGTCCACGTGCGCGCTGGCGGCGGCCTGCTCGCGACGCTCGCGGCGGCGATGCTGCCCGTGCAGCTCGGCTGGGAGGACGTGGCGCCCGACGAGGCGGCGGACGCCGCCTGGACTGACGAGCCCGAGGACGAGCTGGCGAGAGAGTTCAGCCAGCCGCAGATCAAGCGGGGCCTCCAGAGCTTCCGCGGCCACCCGCTGTTCGAGGGGCTGGGGAGCGGCTGCTACAGCTGGGCGCCGATCGACGGTGAGCGCATCGTCCGCTACGCGTACACGGGCGAGACGTGGCCGAAGCAGGGGCGGGTGATCGCGGTGAGCAAGTCGTTCATCGCTATGAATCCGGACCGGCGGTTGGCCTGGGAGTACATGGTGGGCGACGGCTGGGCCCTCTGCATCGGCGGCTACGTCTACTTCGCGGCCCGCGACCCCAGGTTCCGGCCGCAGCTGGAGCACCTGATGCGGAACGCCCTGGAGCGTGCCGCGCCGAACGGGGGCCGCGCCCGGCTCTTGGGCGGTGAGTGGCGGCGCCCGGTCATCGGGCTGGAGCTCGACCCCAAGGTCCCGCTGCCGCCGGAACTCCCCGGGGACGCCAATGCCGCCTTCGAGCTCGGCCAGGACATCGCCCTCGAGCGCGAGGCCCAGGACGTGGAGTACACACTGGCCGGAATGCGGGCGCTGGTGGTGGGCCGCGAGCGCACGGGGCATGAGGAGGTCTGGTTTCACCCGTTCCGGGCGGTGAGCCGCTGGAGTCTCGCCGCCGCGGCTGAACCGCCGGAGCGTGCGGACTCCGAAGCGCATGGTGGCATGCGCAACTTGCGTAGCAACGTTGTTACGCAGGTTGCGCACTATCGCATCCAGCCGGGCCTCATCCAACGGTGGTTTCATGTGGGTGAACGGACCGTAGAGGAGCGCGCCACAGTGGCGCCGGACATGCCCGCAGCGTTGGCGGAGCTCCGGCCCGAGGGCGCCAGCCCGGTCCCGACTCACCTGGTCTTGACGCTGGAGAGCGATCTGCGGCTCATGTGGCCCTACTCGCCCTACACACCCGGCCGGCTGTCCTACGTGTCAGACGGCGGCGCCGTGGGCCTTCAGGCCGAGACGGGCGAGTGGCTGGGCCTGCGCATCGAGCCGGCGCCGGCCGTCCTCACCGTGGCGGACGCCTCCGACGCCGAGCGCTCCCGGGCGCGGATCACCGCCGAGCTCGAGCTGAGCGGGCCGGTGCGCATCCTGCTTGTGGGCGCCACTTCAGAGGAGCGTCCGCCGATGCAGGTCGATCCCGCCGGCTGGGCGGCGCGCTGCCGCGGCGAGCGGAAGCGGCAGCGCGAGGAGGGTGTCCGGCTCGAGCACGGCCACCCGGAGCTGGCGGAGGCGGTGGAGTGGGCCAAGTGGCGGCTCTCGACGTACCGGGTCCACGTCCCTGGGCTCGGCACATCGCTGGTGGCCGGCTACGCCCGCTCGCGGCCCACGCGTTTCGGCGACGGCCGGCCCGGCTACGCCTGGTTCTTTAGCCGCGACGCCGTCTGGACGGCCCTCGGCTGCCTGGCTGCCGGCCAGCACGAGGCCGTGCGCGAGGTGCTGGAGTTCCTGGGCCGCCAGCAGGACATCACGGGTAAGATCCTGCACGAGTGCACGACCAGCGGGGTTGTCCACTATGACGCGGCCGACTCCACGCCCCTCTACCTGCTGCTCGCCGCCCGCTACCTGGCGGCGACGGGCGACGAGAAGACGCTGCGGCGCGAGTGGCCGCATATCCTCAGGGCCTACGAGTTCTGCCTGTCCACCGACACTGACGGCGACGGGCTGATCGAGAACACCGGCGTTGGGCACGCCTGGGTCGAGTTCGGGTCTTTGGGTGATCACCACGTGTCGCTCTACCTCGCCGGCGTCTGGGCGGGTGCTCTCGCCGAGCTGGAGGTCGCCGCGCAGACCCTCGGCGAGTATGACCTTGCGGATGAACTCGCCTTCCGGGCGGCGTCAGCACGGTCGAGCATCGAGCTGTCCCTCTACGATCCTATCGAAGGTCGCTACGCGCACGGCCGACGCGCGGACGGCTCACTCAACATGTCCGAAACCGTTATGACGGCCGTGCCCCTACTCCTGGGCGTCATCCGGCCGGAGCGCTGCGAGAGGTGGCTCGACCGGGTAGCGAGCGACGACTTCACGGCGCCCTGGGGTGTGAGGCTCGTGCCACGCTCCGACCCGGCGTACCGGCCGGACGGCTACCACGCTGGGGCGGTCTGGCCGCTCTACACGGGCTGGGTGAGTCTGGCGGAGGCACGTGCCGGTCGCGCCGAGGCGGCCCGGCGGCACTGGGAGAGCGTGGCGCGACTGTACCGCGCACACGCGCCGGGGGCCTGGCCGGAAGTGCTCCACGGCGACGAGCCACGTGACATCGGAGTCACAGCGGATCAGGCGTGGTCGGCGGCGATGCCTGTGCTGTCAGCTAGAGACTTTACTCGGCGGTAAGGCCCAGTCAGCGTCCGGGTCGGCCAGATCCAGTTGATTGATGCCGCCTGGGAAGCGTGCCTGAATGCGATTGTATTCGTGCTGCACCGTAGCATCCGGATGTTCCCAATCGTGGATATAGACCACTCTCTCAATGCCTGCCTGTAGCAGTTCCTTCGTACAGCCAAAACACGGCCGCATGGTCGTGTAGAGTGTGGCGCCTTCCACCGAAATACCGAACCGGGCGGCGGCTAGTATCGCGTTTTGCTCGGCATGCACGCAAATGCAGACGTCGTAGCCCTTGCCGCTTTCGTAGCGCTCCGGGTGCGCGCAGCGCTCGCAGCCGCCGTCCATGCAGTTCTTCATCTTCGATGGCGTGCCGTTGTAGCCGGTGGATAGCACGCGGTAGCCTTTGACGATGACGGCGCCGACGCGACTGCGGAGGCAGTTGGCGCGGGTGCGCACGGCCATTGCGAGGCCCATGAAGTAGTGGTCGAAGTCGGGTCGTTCTCTTTCAGGGCGCGACATGGCTCATCACTCAGGGTTCTTGAACCGGATCTCTTGCTGCACGAACCGATCTGCGGGACCGGGGAAAGTCACTCGCGCAATGTATTGGCCCGGCGCGATGGACTCCATCGTCGGGGCCAGCTCCGCACCGCGTGCGTGCGTCGGTGCACCGCACGGGCTGATCAGGTGGATGTTGTAAGTGCGACCGCCCCGGCCCTCGATCAGCAACGCGTAATCACGGCTGGCTGTATCGTACGTGTAGCGGATGATGCGCAGCTCGGTCGCTTCCCGACCTTCCTCGGTCTGAGGTCTGCGGGGGCCCACCCAGACGCCCGGTCGATAGCGAACCGTTACCTCGGCTCTGCCATCTACGGCGAGCGTCGCTTCGGGCTGGACGGCGTCAGGTCGCTGCGACGTCTCGTGCGCCACGGACTCGCCGTTCACCAGCACCTCGATGACGCGTGAGCCTGGAGTGAGGACCGGCGCGAAGCGGACGGTGAGCGGATCGCCTTGGCCATCGCGTGTGAACCAGGCCGTGAACTCGGTGGCGGAGGGTTCCGTGCACACCGCGCCCGAACCCTCGTGAAAGTGACGGATAGAGATGTCCACCGTGCTGGATCCAACGGGATAGTTACGCACTGCGAGGGCTCGCCAGTCGGCGGGCAGTTGCGGCGCGAAGCTGAAGGCTTTGCGCGGCGCGTCCGCTGAGAGTCCCAGCATGCCCCGGAACAGCGGCGTCGGGATCATGCTCGTCGCGAAGAACTGGTGCGGCACCGTGGTGTCGAGCGTACGATGGTAAGCGCCGGACATGAGCTCGGGGTTCCGGCCCAGGGCATCGAAGAAGGTGGATTGCGCGTTGGCCCATAGGGCGGCGTAGCCGGCGTGAGGGCGCCCGTAGTTGTAGAGCGCCCAGCTCGCGAAGCCGGTCACGAACGGCCACACGGCCCCCATGTTATAGTGGAGGGGATCGTAGAGCGGGTGGTCGCGGGCGAGCATGAAGGCGCCCCAGTCGGTGGCGAGGCGGTGCGACGCGAGGGCGTCGACGTTCTTGCCGGCGCGCTCGCGGTCGAGGAGGTTGAAGGACAGCGCGATGGCCGGCCAGACGGTGACGGCGGGGTTCGTCCTGCCGCCTTCGAGGACGCCGAACGCGTAGAGATGTTCGTCCTCGATATAGTATTCACGCTCCAAGACCCGCTTCGCCCGCTCGAAGTTGCGGCCTGCCTCCTCCGCCAGCTCGATCTCGTCCAGAGCAGCGGCGAGCTCGGCGGTGGCCCGGAGGCTCTCCACCCAGATCGCCGCCAGGTAGATGTCCTGGTGCAGGCCCGCGCCCAGCTCACCCACCTCCACGGCGCCGAGCCCGGCTGAGGTGTTGTCCACGATGAGATCCCCATCGCTGTCGTTGGCGAGGCCCCAGCGGTAGGCGTCAACGACAGCGTCCCAGCTCTCGCGTACGAACGCGGTGTCGGCGGTCTGTCGCCAGTATTGCCAGAGCGCGACCACCCAGTAGGGCGTGGTGTCGGCGTGGTAGTAAGTGTAGGGGAACTTGGTGAACCAGTCCTCGCGGGTGCGGAGCGCCGACTGTGTGACCTCGTGCGGCATCTTGCCGTCCGCGCGGCGGTAGCGGCGCTGGAAGTCGAGGCCGGTGCGGGCGAGCTCGAAGCCGCCGTAGGGCAGGCTGCCGAGGATGTTGATGGAGGCGTCGCCGCCGAAGAACCAGCCGAAGCCGGGTCGGCGGCCGCGGCCGGAGGGGCCGTAGCCGGCGACGAGCCCGCAGCCGAGGTCGGGGTTACAGGCCAGTGCCTCGTCGAGGTTCACCTTAGCCCACTCGAGCGCGAGGTCTAGCTGTGGGTCGGGCGTGCGGATGCTGGCGAGCTCCTCGCGGATGACGCGGGCGTGCTCGACGCGCTCGGCGTACAGGTCTTCGGTCCTCTCAAGAAGCCGCGCGTAGAGGGCGGTGACCGAGTCACGCGGCATGATGCCGCCGGCGATGACGATCGGGATGAACTGCCTGCGTGTAGCCGTCGTGTCCACGGCGATGCGGAAGACAGACGGCGCGTCGGGCGTCGCGTGTGCCGGGTGCGTCGAACCCTCCGTCGCGAACGGCGAACCGACGTAGGCGTTGTACTCGCGGCGGCTCTCCGAGAGGATGAAGCGCCGGTTTCCCGTGTCGTAGTACGCGTACTGGCCGCCGATCCCCGCTGGCCACATGAGATCGAGGTCGGCCTTGAAGGCCGCGACGATCTCCAGCGGCTTCACCGTGCTGACGTCCAGCAGCACGATCATCGCGGGCTCGTGGAGCGGAACGAGGAAATGTTCCTGCACGGTGAACGCGGCATGGGAGTAGACGACGGTCATCAGCTCGGGCCGCACGATCACTCGCCTGGCGACGCTCGCGCCCGGGATGGGTTCCGTGTAGTCGGGGATCTTGAAGGCCAGCTGGCAGTCGTGGAAGAGCTTCACGGGCCAGGCCCAGGCTTCGAAGCTCCCGGTCTCCTGCCCGAAGAAGGCGGCGCGCCGGCCGACGCCGCCCAAGTAAACCCCGGGCCGGGCCGGGCCGTCCAACTGAATGGGGCTTGCCTGAATCTGGAACTTCGGGACGCCTTGGGCCTGCGCGCTGACGGGGCCGCACAGCAGCGCGAGCCCAGCGGCCGCCAGCGCCTGGTGTGTCAGCTTCAGCATACGCAGCGCGCTCCGCGGTCTCTGACGAGTCGTGCCTGATCCGTGGGAACAGTCCACCCGCGAGCATTATACAGTCGGCGCATGGGCGTGAAAACTGGCGAGCTGGCCACGAGCGCGATCGCGAGTGATTCTCGACGAGGTCGACGCGGGCGATAAGGTGCTGGTCTATTCCGGTATCCACCATGCGTTCAGCGAGTACCAGCAGCCGATCGTCTGGGAGGGCGAATTCGTCCGCTTCGAGACCACGCGCACGGGCAACTACGTCCACCGGGCCATCGGCAAGCGGGCGGTGACCGTGTTCCTGCACGCACCGTGGAGAGGGACGGGCGGCTACGAGGATGAGATGGTGCATTTCGGCGACGGTGCGATCGACGCGCTCATGTTGAACCGTTCTGGCGGCCCCTATGCGGTGGGTTTCGACTTGGGCGAATCTCCGCTCGGGCAGCTACGGATCGAGAACGCGGTCTACCGGTACGGGTATGACGACTTCCGGCTCAGCCAGTTCGCCGACGGCTGGATCTACACGAAGCCGATCTCCGAGTACGAGGGTGTGACGCCGATCCAAGACTGGATCAACGAGTCGAACATCGAGATCGCGCGGCTGCAGATGCCGAACCCCGCGTTTCGCGACGCCGCGATAGAGAGATTCAATGCAGGCATCGCGGAGGACGCCGATATCCCGCGCCGTTGGGGGCACCTACGCTGACCGGGAATGGGCCCAGCGTTGAGGCCGGGCCCCTTGAAGCGAGCCGGTCTGACGGCGCGGCGGCGGCTCACTCGTCGGGTCGGGCGAACTCCAGGTTCCTCACACGCCCGGCGTCCACCAGCATACTGGAGATGCGGCCCGCCTCATCACGAGTGAACCTGAGGGTCAGCCCGCGGAGCTTGAATTCGTCCCTGATGGTGGGCGAGAGAGGATCCTCGGGCCCGTCCTCGATGACCAGCCCCGCTTCTTGGAGCACGAGTTGCCACGTCGCGTCAAGCTCCTCACTGTACCACTCGCCCGCGTACTCAGCCAACAGCACCGCGTCGGGTGAGACGAGCTCGACCGCCTCGAAGATCGCCTCGTCGCCGTCCTCGAACACGGCATGTGCGCTCTTGGGCGCGTCCTGGAACGTGACGTCGATGCCCATGGGAGAGTCGACGGCCTTGAACTCGGTGGGGCTTAGCGGGGCTAGGTGCCACTGCGCCCCGTTGATCTCTATCTTCAGCCGCTCGCCTTCCACCGACACCTTCCAGATCGTCCCGGTATCAGGATTCCGGTAGGCACCTGCCCAGGTCTCCAGCTCTGCCTGCGATAGCTCGATGAACTCGGCCTGGACGGCCAGCGCTTCTTCCTCTTCCTCTGTTTCCACGAACTGGTCGGCGAGATATACATCGGCGACCTGCCGGGCCAGACGGCTCGGGTTGATGGTGCCGAGGTTGCAGAGGCAGATGACGCTGAAACGCTGGTCCGGAAAGCGGAGCAGCTCAGTTCGGTAGCCCTGAGCGCTGCCGCCGTGGGAGACGGTCCTCAGACCTTTGTACTCGTCGATGCCGACCCCAGCGGCATAGCTCAGTGTGTCGCCGTTGTTCAAGATGCCGCGTGTGTGCAGCTGCTCGAGCAGTGTACCTGTCCCGAGCTCGTTGTCGTAGAAGTTGCGGTCCCAGAGCAGCAGGTCGTCTACCGACGTGTGTAGCCCGCCGGAGCCCACCAGATCGAAGTTGCTCACGTACATGGCGAAGCTGCTGTCGTCGCGCAGGACGTGTCCGATCGCGCGATGTTTGGAGATCTCGGTGTGATCGTCGTGGAAGTGCGAGTGGACCATGCCCAGCGGCTGGAAGATGTTCTCGTGCGCGAACTCGCGAAGCGTCTTCCCGGTCGCCCGCTCGATGATCACCGAGAGCAGAAAGTAACCCGAGTTGCTGTAGAGATGTTCTTCGCCGGGTTCGAAGTTGAGCGCCTTCTGCCGCGCGATCATTTCCAGCGCGTCCTCCGGCTCGTGGATGTCGGCGAACTGCTCGCCGGCCAGCTCCCAGAGCGTCAGGTAGTCGCGCAGCCCGCTAGTGTGGTGAAGCAGGTGGCGGATGGTGATGGTCTTTCCGTAATCGGGCAGGTCGGGGACGTACTTGCGGATGTCGTCATCCAGCGACAGGTGGCCCTGCTCCGCGGCGAGGATGATGCTGGCAGCGGCGAACTGCTTGGAGGTCGAGGCGATGTAGAAGATAGAACTGGAGGAGAGCGGGACATCGTGTTCCAGGCTCGCCATCCCGTAGCCGCGCCGGTAGATGAACTCGCCGTCTTTGATGACGCCGAGTGCGCAGCCGGGAGAGTTGGGCTTGTCCCAGGGCGCGAAGATCTTGTCGACTCGCCCGGTAGTCGTCTCTTCCTCCTGGGCCAGCGCAGCGTGCGAGGCCGCAAGTGTGAAGATGAGGGTGGCGGCAATCGCGGGCCCTGTTCTGGAGAGAACCGCGTTCATGACTCTCCTCCGTTCCTGAAGATCAAGCGAAGTCTTGCGCGCGCCCAACCGGGCTGCGCGGACAGATGTCGCGGCTCGGCTGGAGGATTGGCGCCATTGATCAAGGGCTTGGCTCGGCGAGGCTCAGCAGCGACAGGAAGAAGGCGACGGCCAGCACGACGCCCACCAGGATCGCCCACTTAACCGGAATCGAGAGACCGGCAGTACGGTCGAGGACAACCCCCACCCGGGTGGCGATCAAGACGACGATGCCGACCAGCACGACGTTCCAGAAGAACTGCCAGGCCATCGCCGCTCGCCTAGCGGGCCGTGCGGACCGCTATGAAAGCGATTTCCACGGCGGCGCCGCCGGGCGGCGCCGCCACCGCGACGGTAGTCCGTGCTGGCGGGTCCGTCGGGAAGTACTCGCCGTAGACCGCGTTCATCTCGGCGTAGTCGGTCACGTCGGCCAGGAAGACGTTGCCTTGCACGACGTCGCCGAACTCCAGCCCCAGCTCGTCGAAGAGGGCCCGGTACGACTCCATGATGTTGCGGACTTCAGCGGCGGTGCGGTCCTCCGTGAGAGCGCGGGTCGAGTCGCTGACACCAACCCTGCCGGCGAAGTAGTAGGTGTGGCCGGCACGCACGACCCCGCTGTAGGGGCGCTCCGGCAGCTGGCTGTGCAGCGTCTCGCGCGTGGGCGGCTGCTGGCACGCCAGCAGGAACAACGCGACCAGCGGGATTGTCGTCCGAGGAATCATAGTCAGCTCCTCGGTTTCTGTGGTTCTGTCATTTTGGGCCGGGACAGTGAAAGACTGCCACGGCATTATACCGCGTGCCGCGCAGGCGGAACAAGGTTCGCGTATGCGGCGCCGACGGTGCTGCCTGGCTGGCAGCGCCGGCGCAACGGTTGCTGGAGCAGATTTGCCACTGGCGGGTGCGTTGACGGCGCGTTGACGTGGCCGACCGATCTTGCTCGCCATGAAGACGATCAAGAGCTATACTCGCCATATGGCCAGCGTGAAGCTGATGACGGCTGAGGAGCTACTGCGCGATCAGCCCCCGCACAAGCGGTCGGAGCTCATTGGGGGGCGACTGGTGGTGCGCGAGCCGGCGGGCGCACGGCATGGCGCGGTGGCGAACAGGCTGGCCTATCGGCTGACGGCTCACGTTGATGTGCGGCGTCTAGGTCGGGTGTACGCCGCCGAGACGGGATTCAAGCTCGAGTCTGACCCGGACACGGTGCGGGCGCCGGACGTCGCGTTCATCGCGAAGGAACGGCTGCCGGACACCGAGCCCGCCGGTTTTCCCGACTACGCGCCCGACTTGGTGGTGGAGGTCCTCGGCTCGGACGACCGTCCCGGCCAGGTACTCGCCAAGATCGGCGATTGGCTGAATGCGGGGGTCCGGCTGGTCTGGGTTGTCGATCCGGAGAGACGCGCCGCCCGTGTCTACCGCCCCGACGGTGGCGTGTCGCTGCTCGATGCCGGGGCTGCCCTGAGCGGGGAGGACCTGCTGCCAGGGTTCACTCTTCCCCTGGAAGAGCTCTGGTGAGCTACCGCTCCGCTTGCCTCGCGTCGCCGTAATAGCGCGCCACTCTCTCCGTCTCCGTTCGTTGCTCACATGAATGCGCTTGCGGTGTGTGCCATCGCGCCTGCAGCTTACGCGTCACTGTTGAGCAGTGTGCCACGGGCACGACATAGATCTCGATCCTTTTCGCCAGGAGGAGACATGTACTACGTACCCTCTGGTCCAGCGAAACCACCATCGCCGCGGGTTCGAGAGCTGAGCCAGCGCATCCAGGAGGTCATCAACGAGTTCCAGCAGCATTATCCTATGAGCCCCAGCGAGATTCGGCAGGCGCTGCGGCTGGCGACAAGGCAGAGCGGTGGCGAGAACCGCGCCGCCTTGGCCGCGGTGGCTGCGGGCCTGGCGGTCGCCCTCGGGCTCGGTGTGTTCGTCATGTTCGAGCGCTCGCCGGGGGGCGTGAGCCCGGCGATTTGGCCGGCTGTTGTCGTCGGGGTCGGTGTGATCGCGCTGGGCCTCGTGGTCGCACTCAGAAACCGCTAGCCCGGGCTGTGACCCAGGAACTGTATGCGGACGCCGTCGTTTTGGGAGGACGCTGAGCGGGTCGAAATGTTCGCCGAGCGCGACCCGGATCGGCGGCTGCTTTCGCTTGTCGAATCCCACCCGGACCCGCAGGCGACGCGTGTGCTCGACATCGGCTGTGCCGGCGGCCGGAACACCGTAGTCCTGGCCGAGCGCGGGTTCGATGTGTACGCGATCGACTCATCTTCGGCGATGGTGGAGAAGACACGGGAGCGGCTGGCGGCTATTCTGGGGCAGCGGGAGGCCGAGAGACGGGTGCGGGTCGGGCACATGGAGGACCTGAGCGATTTCGGTGCGGAGTCGTTTCAGCTGGTTGTGGCACTGGGCGTCTACCACAACGCCAGGAGCCGGCGGCAGTGGGATCGAGCGCTGGATGAGACGGCCCGGGTGCTCGTTCCTGGTGGACGGCTACTGGTCTCGAATTTCAGCCCGCGTTCCGACCCGGGTGCAGACCTGCATCCGGTCCCCGGTGGGGAGCACGTTTACGACGGTTTTGACGCGGGGCCACTCTTCCTGCTAGAGGCGGACGAGCTGGACGCCGAGATGGCGCGTCACGACCTCATTTCCGTGGTGCCCACCGAGACGGTAGTGAGGCCGACGGAGACGGGCCGCCGGGTCACGGTGAACGGTCTGTATCAGAAGGGCGAGGGCTGATCGAAAGCGCGCCGAACACGCAGAGGTTCCCCTACCTCGCGTGTCGGCGCGCCACCTTCCGGCTGCGACAACAGGCAGGCAGCTACTCCGACTGAACGCTGCGGTGCCATACCACGGGTATGTAGCCCTGGTGCTTGCGGTCAGCGCCGTAGGGGTCCGCAAACATGTCTACCTCGACGAGTATGCGATTGGCTATCCCGAACACGTAATGCCATACGTAGTAGAACGTGTCCTCGAATGGCACGGCGTGCCCGACCGGCGTGGTGCGGATGAACTCGGCCTTCAGGGGCTCGTAGTTCTCTTCGAGCCAGGTGGTGATGGTCTCGGCGCTGAGGCCGAGAAGGTCCTGAACCAGCAGCCGGTCTTCTTCAAGGAGTACGGGAATCGCCGCCCTATAGCGATCTGATTCCTGCTGGACGTACTGAATAGCCTTGAGTAGCGCCAGCATCTCTCGGGTCTCTCCCGGCTCGGTGCCAACGGCGGCGCCGATCTCGTCAGCGGTCTTCTCACCTCCGCGCAACGCCACCATCACGTCCGCGGCCCGATACGCCAGTTGGCGGAGGACTCGTCTGGCGATCCTCAGGATGGGCGAGCGAAGCTCCTCGGGGACCTCGACGCCGTAGCTGCGCGCCGCCTGCCACATGACATCCGGGAAGGCCTGACTCAGTCTCCAGTAGAGATCGGGGAAGGCGAATCGCATCGGCGCGGTGTGGTCGCCGAACGACGTCAGAACGATGTCGTTGTCGAGGAACTCGTTGTGGCTGCCCCGGTACACGCCTTTGAGGAAGTCCGGGGGCTGCCGCTGCGTGGCCCAGTGGACGGAACCCACGCCCTCGGTCAGGAACGGTGTGCGGTAGCCCTTCTCCTGCGTGATGTCGAGGCCGTCCCAGTCGAGGGAGAAACAGCCGAGCAGCACGTACGCGAGCATGCGGTGATCGATCTGTTTCAGTGGGTAGCGGTTGAAGATCTCTTCGATCGCCGCGCGCCGTTGGAGGTAGACGTCGGCAAGGTCCCGCCCGAAGCGCTCGCTGATGTTCTTCACCGTGCCTAGGTCCTCGGTCGTGAGCAGCGGGAAGTTGAGTGCGTAGAGATTCCCTGTCCTGCTCAGGAGCTGCGTCGCCACAAGCTCGGCGAGGGATGCGCCGGTGCCGTCGAGAGCGGCTTCGATGTAGGCGCTGTCGCGCGGGCCTCGGCGAAGCTCCAGCGCGAGCTCCTGGACACGCTTAAGGCTCAGCAAGTAGGACGGGTTCTGGAGCTGCGGCATGGAAGCGGGGATCGGGCCGTTGGTGGACCAGTTGAGCAAGTCCCCACGTTCTTGAGCTCGCGCGCAACTGGGGGCGAGCAAGCCGAGCAGGCAGATGAAAACCACGATAGCGGCTTGCGAGATCAAGCCGTGCTTACGGCTGCCGTCGCGCCGGCACTCGTCACCGTGAGCCCATACCTTAATGTTGCGGCGGATGCGGGTCACAGTAGCACCTCCCAGGCGGACCGGAGGAGCGAGGCCTCGGCCGCTAAGCGCACCACGGCGCCTCAGGCTGCCCGGCCAGCGGCATGCCTCGTCAGGAGAAAGCCTCCGGTGAAGTGGTGCGCGCCCGCTTGCCTTCTTAGAGGGCGTAATCTACGAGATGGTTGACAGCAAGCGTGGCAGGCCGTCAGTGCGGCTCAGCGCTCCACCTGCGGGACCAGACACGCTCGACACTCCTCACCATCGCGGGATAGACGAGGGCCCGCCGGAACGGGTCGATGAGCGCCATATATACGGGAGTCAACCAGCTGGTTCTCTTCACGTAGATCGCCCAGTACATGCGGTAGCCGTCCTCCGCGGGTACCAGGGCCGCGCAGAAGAAGGCGTGCGCGGTGCGATTCATCAGCTCGTACAGCACTTCGTTCTCGAAGGTGTAGACAGTCCGGAACAGGCCGTGGCGGGTGCCGGGTTCCTCTGACGAGCGCGAGCGGTCGGCGTCGGTTAGCCGGCGCACATAGGAAGCCGCGGCGTCGAAGTACGCCTGGTCGTCCCAGCCGAGCAGGCGACCGATAGCCAGGCGCAGCCCGACTAGCCAGGCGACGGTTGTATTCGCCTCGGTCGGTGAGCCACCGGCGAGCACGGCTTGAGCATCAGCCAGCGTACGGCGCACGCCACCGTCCGGTAGATCGAAGACCCAGACATCGTGCAACGGCACATCGGCTAGCAGCGCGTGGACGCGCAGGTCCAATCCGCGGAACTCGGCCGGTGTCGCTCGCATGTGGGTTCCGGTGAGGAGCGACCAGAGAAAGGCGAAGTTGATGAAAGCAGCGGCGAAGATGACGGCGAAGCGCCTGAGGATACCTCGCAGCCCTGCCAGGCCGCCGATCATACCGGCCACGGCGCAGGCGATGCTCGCCGCCAGGTACCAGGGGGCCAGGATCAGTGGGCCAGCGGCCATGGCTCCGAGGAGCGCGCCGCACGCGACCCACGTGCTCCAGGAGAGCCATCTCATGCCCGCGACCTGCGCGGCGAGCGCGAGTAGGGCCCCGGCGATGGCGATGATAGCGGCGTCAGCGAGCAGGAGGCGCGGTGTGGCGGATGCGGCCGCTGCCGATGAGACCGGCCAATGAATTACAGCCGCGACGATGACAAGCGCGGCGCCGATCAGAGTCAGAATCCGGGTCATGTTTCGGTTTGTCGTCTATCCGCTGCGCACGATTGTGCGGGAAGAGCGCCCCTGAACGCGGGGAGCGTGCGCGATCGCCACGGGCTGACTAGCCTTTCGACTTTCTTTCCAACACCTTGCCGGCAGCCGCAGTCATGTGGTCAGCGGCGAGCCCGTACTTCTCGAACAGCGCCTCAGCCGACCCTGACTCGGCATAACTGTCCCCGAGGTTGACGTACTCGATCGGCACTGGATGGCGGCGGCCGACGGCGTAGGCGACGGCGGCGCCGAGACCGCCGGAGCTGATGTGCTCCTCGCAGACGACCAGTGCGCCGGTTTCCCGGGCGGCGCGTTCGAGGCTCTCCTCGTCGATGGGCTTCACGGTATGGCAGTCGAGGACACGTGCGTTGACCCCGCGACCTGCGAGGGCCTCGGCGACCTGGAGCGCGGTAGCGACGAGCATGCCGTTGGCGACGAGCGTGACATCGTCACCGTCGCGCAGCCGGATCGCTTTGCCGACGGCGAATTCGCGGCGCAACGAGTCGTCCGAGTAGACGATCGGCAGCTTCGGCCGGCCGAGCCGCAGGTAGGCAGGCCCGTTCCAGGCGTGTAGGGCCCGGGTCGCGGCCCGGGCGGCAGGCCCGTCGGCGGGCACCAGCACGGCGAAGCCAGGCAGTGCCGCGGCCAGTGCGACGTCCTCGATCCCCATCTGTGAGGGTCCGTCCTCGCCGATCGAGATGCCGCTGTGACTGCCGGCGACTTTGACCGGCAGGCCGGGGAACGCGACGGACATGCGGAGCTGGTCGAAGGCGTTGCACATCATGAAGCAAGCGAAGCTGGCAATCCAGGTGTGCTTGCCGCACGCGGCGAGCCCGCTGGCGATGCCGACCAGGTTGGATTCGGCGATGCCGACTTGGAAGAACCGGTCGGGGAACTCCTTGGCGAAGTACTCGGTGCGTGTCGAGTTGGACACATCGGCGTCCACCACCACCAGGTCCGGATCCTCGTGGCCCAACTCGGCCAGTGCCTTACCGAAGGCATCGCGGGTGGCGGGTCCCATCTCGAACTGGAGTTTGCGTTCCATATCAGCTGCCGTTTTCGCGTGCACGCGGACTGTTCTGGGTTAGACTCATTCGCCCAGCTGGGCTAGAGCGATGTCGGCTTCTTCCTTGGTGAGGGGGACACCGTGCTTGCGGTTGCCGGCGGTCTCCTCCTCGATGATGCGGATGCCTTTCCCCTTCACCGTGCGGGCGATGATGATCTGCGGCTTCACCTTCACGCTGAGCACTTTGTCGAGCGCGGCGAAGATCTGGTTGAAGTCGTGGCCGTCGATCTCCATGACGTACCAGCCGAAGGCCTCCCATTTCTGCCGCAGCGGTTGCAGAGCCGGCATCACATCCTCCAGGCGGCCAGTCTGCTGGAAGTGGTTGAAATCACAGATGGCGGTGAGATTGTCGAGCCCGTACTTGCTGGCGGTCATCGCCGCCTCCCACACTTGGCCCTGCTGAGACTCACCGTCACCGATCATCACGTAGCTGCGGTAGTCGCGGCCTTCCAGGCGTGCGGCGAGTGCGTGGCCGATTCCGGTAGAGAGGCCCTGGCCCAGCGAGCCGGTGGATGCCTCGACTCCGGGCACCCGCAGCATGTTGGGGTGGCCTTCCAGGGGACTCCCCAGCTGTCGCAGGTCCTTGAGCCAACTCACCGGGAAGTAGCCACGCTCGGCCAGCACTGCATAGAGGGCGGGGCAGCCATGGCCCTTGCTGAGGATGAAGCGGTCGCGGTCGGGCCAGTCGGGCTGATCGGGTTTGTGGCGTAGGATACCGCTGAAGAAGAGGGCGATCAGGATCTCGACCATCGAGACCGAGCTGGAGGGGTGGCCGGAGCCGGCTTGAGTTGTCATCTCGATGATGTGGCGGCGCAGAGTGCGCGCGATCCGCTCCAGCTCGGCTGACGGTGGGCGTTTGTTTGTCGCCAAGTTGCGCCTCGGGGGTTCGGGGTGAAAGCTGTGTGAATTCCGCGCGCATTATATAGCGGTGACCCCTGCGCGTACAGAGCGGAGCTGGGCCCTGTCGGACGGAGCCGAATGACGTAACTTGGGGCCGTTCAGCGGTGGATTGCCGTGCACCGAGGCGACCGCGTCTATGACGGCTAGATGAGTTGAACAAAGCGACTCGACCCGGACCCGTGCTCGTCACCGGAGCTGCTGGCTTCATCGGTTCCCATGTGGTGGACCGGCTGCTGGCGGACGGGCACCTGGTGGTGGGGGTCGATAATTTCGATCCTTTCTACGCGCGCGCCATCAAGGAGCGCAATCTCGAAGGTCCGCGCGCTCACCCGAGGTTCCGGTTCTGTGAGGGCGATCTGCGGGACGGGGCGTTTCTGAGACGGCTGTTCGCGGAGGCGTGTCCGGAGGCGGTGATCCATATGGCGGCGCGCGCCGGCGTGCGCCCGTCGATCGAGCAGCCGCACGAGTACTACGACTTGAACGTGATGGGCACGGTGCGGCTGCTGGAGGCGATGCGGGAGGCCGGTGTGGGTGCCCTCGTCTTCGGGTCATCGTCCTCGGTATACGGCGTTAGAACTGACGATCGTCCTTTCCTGGAAGAGGACGTTGCGGATCTCCCAGTGTCGCCCTACGCGGCGACGAAGCGGGCCGGCGAGCTGCTCTGTCACACGTACCATCACCTGCACGGGCTGTCGTGCCTGTGCCTGCGGCTGTTCACCGTTTACGGGCCACGTCAGCGGCCGGATCTGGCCATCCACAAGTTCACGCGTGCACTCGCCCACGGCGAGCCGGTCAGCGTCTACGGGGATGGCGGCGCGCTGCGCGACTACACGTACGTGGACGACACCGTGGACGGGGTATGTCGTGCCCTAGAGCTGGTTCTCGAGCGCTCAGGCGGTCCCGTCTTCGACATCCTGAACATCGGTGCCGGCCGCACGACCTCGGTCAACGAGCTTGTACGCCTGCTGGTGGAGAAGATGGGTGTCGAGCCGGGGATCGAGCACCTGCGGCTGCAACCCGGCGACGTGCCTTGCACCTGGGCCGATATCAGGCGGGCCCGCGCCGTGCTGGGTTACGATCCGCAGGTACCGCTGGAGCGGGGCCTGGAACGCTTCGTGGCGTGGTTCCGGCAAGAGGATGAGCGCGCTCGACGGTCCTAGTCGTCGCATCTGCCTGGTGCTGCAGAGCGGGATCGGCGATGTCGTTCATGGCCTGCCGCTGGTCAACGCGCTGAAGCGCGATGACCCGAGGCGCGAGATCACCTGGGTGGTCGAACGGACTCCGGCGCCACTGCTGCAACATCATCCGTGCGTGGATGCGGTGATCCACTTCGACCGGGGCCGTGGCCTGCCCGAGGTGCGGGCGCTGTGGCACGCGCTCAGGTCGCGCAGCTTCGACCTGGTTCTGAACTGCGGTCTCTACTTCAAGTCGGTTCTCCCCACGCTCTTCGCTCGCGCGCCACACAAGCTGGGCTTCGGGCGCGATCGCGCGAATGATCTGGTCTGGCTGTTCGCCAATCAGCGTTTGCCGCCTCGACCAGCGCGGCATCGCCAGGACATGTACCTCGAGCTGCTCGAGCCGCTGGGGCTGGGGGTCGCCGAGCTGGAATGGCGGATCACGTTCAGCGCGGAGGAGCGCGAGGCGCAGTCACAGTACTTCGGCGCACTGAACGGTGAGAGGGTCGCGGCGATCGTCGCCAGCTCGTCTAGCCAGGTGAAGGACTGGCCGGTGGAGCGATTCGCGGAGCTGGCCACGGCGCTGGAAGGCGATTTCGGCTTCCGCGTGCTGCTGCTGGGCGGCCCCAGTGATAGGGAGGGGCAGCGGGCGCGGGAGGTGATAGAGCGCAGCGAGGCGCGGATGCTGTGGGCGCTGGGGCCGGAACTGCGGCGGCTGGCCTGGCTGCTCGACGGCAGCGACTTGCTGATCGCGCCCGACACCGGGCCACTTCACATCGCACGAGCGCTGGAGACGCCGGTCATCGGCCTGTACGGCCACACCGATCCGCGGCGCTCCGGCCCGTACCGCAAGTACCAGGAGCTGACGATCGACCGCTACAACTACGACGCGCCGGGTGTGCCCTACCGGGGGCCCACGGAGCGGCAGCACCCGGCACGGCCGGGCGCCAGGCGAGGCCGCATGGAGTTCATCACTGTGGCCGACGTGCTCGAGAAGGTGGGGCTGGCCGTAGAGCGCTATCTGACCCCGGAAGATTCAGCGCCGTGAGACCCGAGCTGAAGGTCCCGAACCCACGAGTGACCGTCATCATGTTGAGCGCGATCGGCGACGCGGTGCATGTGTTGCCGGTGGCCAACGCCCTCAAGCGTGCGGTCCCCGGCATGAAGCTCACCTGGGTCATGCAGCCGGTGCCCCACAAGCTCGTCCACAATCATCCGGCGATTGACGAGTTCATTGTCTTCCGGCGGCGCCGCGGGCTGACGGCGCTGAGCGAGTTCCTCAGGGCGCGGCGCGAGCTGCGGCGGCATGAGTTCGATCTGGCCATCGACCTGCAGGTTTACTTCAAGGCGGGGGTCCTCACCTGGTTCACGCCCGCGCCGATCAAGTTGGGGTTCGATCGGGCGCGTGCCAGCGACCTGAACTGGCTGTTCACCACGCAGCGTATCCCGCCTCACCCGGTCCAGCACGTGCAGGACCAGTACTTCGAGTTCCTGCACTTCCTGGGGGTGAGCGCCGAGCCCGTGTTCTGGGGGCTGAAGTTCACGGACGAGGAGCGGCAGGCGCAGCGGGAGTTCTTCGCGAAGCTCGAGAAGCCGGTGTGCACGGTGGTGGTGGGGAGCAGCAAAGCGAAGAAGGACTGGCCGCCGCAGCGCTATGCGCAGCTGCTGGAGATCATCGAGGGTGATTTCGGCTTCCAGACCGTGCTCATCGGTGGCCCGGCGCCCCGCGAGCGCTCGACCGCGGCGGAGGTCGTTCGGTTGACACGTGCGCAGCCGCTCAACGAGTTGGGCGACAACCTGCGCAAGTTGATGTACCTGGTGGACGGCAGTGATGTGCTGGTGAGCCCAGACACCGGCCCGCTGCACATCGCCCGGGCATTGGAGACGCCGGTGGTCGGCCTCTACGGTTATACGAACCCGAAGCGCAGCGGCCCCTACCGCAAGTATACCGACCTGGTGGTGGATGGGTACGCCCGTTACCCGGGCGAGGATTACCCGGCGAGCATGGAGTGCCGTCCTGACGGGATGGCCCGCATCAGCGTGGAGATGGTGCGGGAGAAGCTCGAATTGGCGGTAAGCAAGTACGTGAGGGGGAGATCCTAGTCGCGGTTGGCCGAGCGGTAACGTTCCAGCGTCTCTCCCAGTGCGTCTTCGTAGCCTTGCAGCATCCGCTCGCGGCTGAACTCCTTGGCCACCCGTTGGCGCGCTGCCTTACCCAGTTGTGCCCGCGCCTCGGGATCGCTAGCCAGCCAGCGAATCGCGTCGGCGACGCCTTCCCACTGGCCTGGCGGCACCAAGACTCCCTGTTCGCCATCCTCGACCTGCTCGGGATGGCTCGTCGCGTCGCTGACGATCATCGGCAGACCGCAGGCCATCGATTCCAGCACCGAGTTAGAAAAGCCCTCGGCAGTGGACAGGTGGGCGGCCGCGTCGGCCGCGCTCAGCACCTGCGGAATATCCGTCCGCAGCCCGGCGAAGATGACGGGCGCGCGCAGTTCCGTGGCCAAGCGGCGGACTTTGGGCAAGGTGGGGCCGTAGCCGACGATCAAAGCGTAGACCTTGAGCTCCTGAGGGAGCTCCGCGACCGCCCTGACCAGCAGTTCGACGTTCTTGCGTGGCCCCAATACGCCGTGGAAGCTGACGATAAACGCGTCTGAGGGGACACCCAGCTCGTTGCGCATACGCTCCCTCAGTCTGGGCAGGGGCTGGTAGTAGGAGGTGTCTTTGCCGTTGTGGATCACGAAGACCTTCGTTTGCTTCAGCCAGGGCGCAGATTCGAGCATTCGGTCGCGCATGGAGTACGAGTTCACTACCAGCGCCTGCACTTCACGTCCCCAGAAGTATCGGTAGATGGCACTGTCCTTCAGCGGGCTGGGCGCCCCGTGGCGGTGGACGATCGGAAAGTCACCGCTTGACCGGCGCGCTGCGACGCTGAGCTTCACATCCTTTCTCTTGTCGGCGATGAGGAGGTCGGGCCGCTGTCTGCGGTTGACCCGGGCGAGCTGCCATACGCGGTAGGGATTCAGCTCTGCTCGGATTGCGACCTGGGCCAGCTGAAGGTTTGGGTCTCCCTTCAGGTGCTCACGGAGAGCGCTCCGAGGATGGCAGACTAGGGTGACCTCATGCCCTCTTTCGACCAGACCGAGGCTCAATTCCGCTGCCGAGCTCCAGCCGCCGCCCCAGCTGCGGGCCGAGTTCACGAAGACGATACGCATCAGACCGACGTGCGGCCTGGGATTGCGCGCCGCTGTGTCTTACTTCCGCGGTCGTTCACAGACTGCGAGGATATGGTTGAACTTGTCAGGCTCGCTACCTTCGCGCATGAAAGGGTTATAGAGGTATCGGGCAAAGCCTCGCAAGGATGCTTTGCCCAGCCTTCGACGCACCTGCCACCATGCTGCGGACAGGAAGAACGACAGTGTCACCTGCGCGTAGTGCTGTTCGAGCAGCTCCACGAGTTCTCTCGGCTTGTACTCCTTCCAGTGGTGCTCGGGGTCCCACATCTTGCCGGGCCGCCATTTGGGCGTGGTCAGCAGAGAACGGCCATCTGCAGCCAAAACGCGTCGCGTCTCGGCGAGGCAGCTCGCCGGGCTCTCGAGGTGCTCGATGACGTCCGCCAGAACGATGATGTCGAAGGAGCCGTCCGCGAACGGCAGATCATGGCAGCTCGCCAGAGCAAGACTGCAATTCGCGTAGTCCTTCAACAGGTCGGCGCCAAGTCGGATGCCGGTTCGCTCGGTGTCGACGCCGAGGACCGTTTCACAGCGCCCGCTGGCCAGGCTCATCAGATAACCGTCGCCGCAGCCGATATCGAGGATCCGCCCGGCGCCGACAGTCCGCTTCGCGAGCACGGCGAATCGTGCCTCCGCTGCCGGCTCGTAGCTGCGAGAGCGCCGGTCGCACCAAGCCCAGTGGTACGCTCCGCTATCGTCGTACTTGCCGAAACTCCTGGGTCGTCGTCCCATCCTGCCATTCTCAAGCCGACGCCGTTAGGACGCAAGACAGGGCGAAGCAGTCAGTCCTAGGGCCCCTGGGAGGCGTCGGCAGTAGAAGGTGAAATCCACAATGTGAGGCCGAGGGGCAGGAGGGCTGGGCGATACGCGTTTTCCTGGGCGTACTCGATCAATGGTCGCTCAAGATCTACCTCGAGGCCGACGAGAATTCCGTCGGGTGGCTTCGTGCTCAGGAAGGATCGCAGGTCACCCGGCGCGATGATCCCGTACTTTTGGCGATCTGCCGGGGAAAGAAACTCGCTGGTCCGCCAGGCGAAGGGTCCAGAAGCGAAAGCTTCGTAGATCTCGAGTCCTCCTTCTAGCGGGTAGATTGGCGCGAGCGTCAGGACGCGACCGTAATTCAATCTGTCGCGAATCTCGAGACCGATTCGATGCGCCTGTGTCGCCAGCGCCCGTTTCTCGGGGTTCACGAAGAAAATCTTCCAATACTCCGGTGCGCCGCGCAGACACGACAGCGTCACAACGACAGTGAATAGCCGAAGTAGCGCCCGACGCGCCCGGGGGCGACGATAGGAGAGCGCGGTAGCGTGTAACGCAGCCAGCAATAGGAAGGGCAGCGGCGCGTAGAAGTACTGGTACCAGGAGGGTGTGGGCGCCATTGACCCGAGCAGAGCGAAAAAGAACAGAGCGAGGAGAAAGACCACCTCCTTCCCCGCCCTGGTCCTGACGTTCTTGCAACTGGCCTTCTTGGCCGCGAAGGCGAGAAGCACGAAAATCAAGATGTTGCCGGGGTCGATGAGTACGCGTTCCACCAGGAACGAGAGCTTACCGACGGGCGACATGGCCCTGTGGTAGCCAATGGCCCTGCGATACTCCGTGTTCAGCGCTGCATATCTGAGGTTGCCGAAGACGAAGTCGTCGGGCGCCGCAGCATAGAATATCAACAGAGGGACAAGTGCGAGCGTAACGCCCAGGGCCAACCAGCGGAGGGAGCGGAAGCTGATGCGGCACCGGTCGTCACCGTTGGCCAGGAAGAAAGTGCCGGCGGCGAATGGCAGCAAGAGTGGCGCAACGGACAGGCGGGTGCCGATCGCCGTGCCCAGGAGAATTCCGGAGAGCAGCATGCCTGCCGCCGGCTGCGAACTCCGAGTGGCAGCCAGAAACGTCAGTGTGGCGGCGACGCTCAGGAGGACAGATGCATCGTGATTCCAGGACACTCCACTCGCGTAGGCAAAGAACGGGTTCGCCACTAGAAGGGCTGCACTGCCAACGGTGACGCGGAATCTGGTCCGCGGGTCGTCGTCCTCGAAGGCCTTGACCGTCGAGAGAGTGATCAGACCGATCGTGGCGACACTGCATGTGACAGAGAACAGCCTGGCGGCCAGAAGTAGGTGATCGGTCAACTGAAACAGCAGCGCGTACGGGAAGATCAGATATGGAACGTGGAAGTAGGGATAGTGCACCCAGGGAAGAAAGCCTTTTTCGGCAAAGAGATATGCGCTCGCGATGAATTGATGCTCGTCGTGATCGAGTTTCCTGTGCAGGCTGGCAGTCACCAGGAACAGGAGCAGCAGGACACACAGGAGCCACGCGGCGTAGCGCAGGATGTGTTCATTACGTAGAGAGCTCGAGCTCAGCGATTTGCGAAGTATCATCAGCGGGTGATGGGCGTTTCGGGCTTCGACAGGTCCCGGCGATGGGCAAAAAGGTAAGAGCTTCGATTAGGCTGCGGTAGCTGGCCGAATAGATCGCTGCGTTCGGTGAAGTTCATTTTGACCTCTATGTTGGAGGACGCAGATCACCGGTCGAGTTAAGAACGCCGTTTCATCTAGGGTGGCTAGCTGCTCGAACATCAGCGTTTCGGGCTAGTACTTGAGTCCCGCCAGCTGGATCCCCCGCACGAAGTAGCGTTGCGTGAACAGGAAAAGGATGAGGATCGGGATCACGGCCGTGACCGCCGCCGCCATCTGGTATGGCCAGTTGCTGAAGTAGAGGCTGTGGAAGGCGGCGATCCCGACCTCCACGGGCCGCATCGCCAGCGAGCGGGTGACGATCAGCGGCCAGAGGAAGCTCTTCCAGGTCTCGACGAAGGAGAAGAGGGCGACGGTGGCGATGGCCGGCTTCGCCAACGGCAGGGCCACCCTCCAGAAGACGTGCCACTCGTTCGCGCCGTCGATGCGGGCGGCGTCCTCCAGCTCGCGTGGGATCGACAGGAAATACTGGCGCATGAGGAAGATCCCCCAAACGCCGACCAACTCGGTGACGATGAGCCCGACGTAGGTGTCCACCCAGCCCAGCGCGTTCACCAGCAGGAAGCGCGGGATGAGCAACACGATGATCGGGACCATCAGATTGGCGAGGAAGAGGATGAACAGCTTGTCGCGGCCGGGGAAGCGCAGGCGTGCGAAGGCGTAGCCGGCGGTGGAGGCAGTGATCAGGTGGCCGCTGACGATGAACAGCGACATGACCGCCGAGTTGAGGAAGAAGCGGCCGAACGGCACGGCGGTGAGCGCGTTCGGGTAGTTGCTCCAGACCGGGTCGCTGGGCACGAGGCGCGGCGGGAACCGGAAGACCTCGAACTCGTCCATCAGCGAGGTGGAGATCATCCAGAGGAAGGGTACGAGCATCGAAAATCCAAGCGCGATGGCGAGGACGTAGGTGAGCGTGTTCCCGGCGCGCCGCCGCCCGCTGGCCGTGGCGAGGCTCTGGCGCCCGAGCGCTCGGTACGCTTCGGCCAGTCTGCGGCCCCACCGGTTCGTCTCTCGGAGGTTCATCAGCTCGGCGTCATCCTGCGGCCCAGCAGTCGGAACTGCAGCAGTGTGATCGCGAGGATCACGGCGAAGAGGATCCAGCTCATCGCTGAGGCGTAGCCCATGCGCAGGAACTGCCAGGCGTTCTGGTAGATGTGATAGACGATGACGTCGGTGGCGTGGAGTGGGCCACCTTCGGTCATCACGTATACGAAGGTGAAGACCTGGAAGGATCCGATGATCGATGTGACGAGCACGAAGAAGGTCGTGGGCCGGAGCATCGGCAACGTGATGTTCCAGAACCTGCGCCAGGGCCCGGCGCCATCGATCATCGCGGCCTCGTAGAACTCGTTCGGTATCGCCTGCAGGCCGGCGAGGAAGATCACCATCTGGAAACCGATATGGATCCAGACGGCCATGATAATGAGCGCGAGTAGCGCGGTGGACGGGCTATTGAGCCAGGGGAAGGGTCCCAGCCCCACTAGACCCAGCGCCCAATTGAAGACCCCGAAGTCGGGGTCGTACATCCACTGCCAGACGATGGAGATGGCGACGAAGCTCGTGATGTAGGGCAGGAAGAAGACCGCCCTGAGCAACGCTACGCCTTTGATCGAGCGGTTGAGCAGGATCGCCACCGCCAGCGCGCACACCATCGTTGCCGGTACGTAGAGCGAGTAGACGGCGGTGTTCTTCGCCGCGTTCCAGAACAATCCGTCGCCTGCCAGCTCGACGTAGTGTCGGAGTCCGACGAATGGCTTGGCCGGCTCCAGCAGGTTCCAGCCGTGGAAGCTCAGGTAGAAGGCGAAGAGGAGCGGTGCCGCCGAGAAGATGAGCAGCAGTATCAGGGACGGTGAAACGAAGGCCCAGGCCGTGATCGTCTCGCGGTATGCCATGGCGCTGCCGGCAGTCTCTGCCAGGCTCGCGAAGATCAGCACAGCGACGGCGAAGAGGCTGTAGAGACCGGCCAGCCAGAAGAGCGCCGCCTTGCGCGAATCCTCCAGCGGTGGACTCAGCAAGACCAGGCGAGTCCCTCCAGGCAGTATCACGGTGTGATAGGCCAGCCTTCGCTCACCCGCATGCACTCGTCCCGCCGGTCCCCGGAGTTCTGCGAGGGAGGGCGCCCCGAGCTCGATGCCGTGCGCTGCGACCAGCGAATCGTCCGCGATCAGGGCGACGGCGGTGCCGGTCAGTCGGGCGAGCCGTTCGACCGAGAGCGTCTCAGGAGTGGCAATCGTTCTCGTTACGCGGGCCCCAAGCTCGAGAGCCGCATCGCTGGCTCGTGCCGAGGAGCGTGCGTCCGAGCTGGCAAGCCAGGCGGCAGCCAGGGCGGGTGGGACGAGGGCGAGAGCGATGCCGCGACGCAGTCGGCGCGGGTCGAACCCCTGGATTGGCCCAGCTGTGATACGCCAGAGCACGATCACGCTGAGCACGGCTCCAAAGACCAGCCCGGCCAGCGGCCCGGGCGGCAGCGAGGGGAGTGAGGGTGCGGCATCGATGGGCCGCACCAGGAGCGCGCCGGTCAACTCCCAATCATCGAAGTCCTTGACCGGCGCGGCGGTCATCTGGGTGCCGTCCAGTCGCGTGCTCAGCGCCCGGTCGAGACTCGCCAGCGAGTCTGACAACGCAGGGGGGAACCGCTGGGGCCAGCCGTCCCCGCTGGCGAGTGCCAGTGCATCTCGGTGATAGAGAGCCAACTCGTAGCCCGTTGCACCGGTGAAGCGCTCGAGCAGCTCGGGTTGCGTACGCAACAGGGCGACGGCGACTCGACCTTCGCCGGGCACGTAGGCGAGCCAGAGCGGCTGGTCGTCGAGGCGAACAAGGTCCGCCACGGTCTGGCCGCGCCGAGCAGCCGCCAACATCGCGTCCGTCAGTTTGCCGGCGAAGCTCAGAGGGAGCGGCGTTGTGTCTGGAAAGGTCGCGATCAACCGATCGGAGGCGCTGTAGATCGCGACTCGCTCGATGCCGAGGGCGGTCGCCCGGCGGGCGATTCGCTCGGGTGTAAGGCGCAATTGTGCAGCGATCTGTTCGCGCCGGAGTCGCAGGTATTCCACCGCTCGTGCGGCGGCGTGCCGGCCGAGTTCCGGTTCGAGGGTCGCGCGACTCCAGCGCGCCACGTAGAGGCCGCCGGCTGAGAAGACGAGCGCTGGCAGGACGATCAGCAAGAGGAAGGCGCGGCGCAGGCGGCTCATAGTGTCGCTTCAGCGTGCGCTGGCAGGGGTCGCGAGGACCGCGTCGATGCGGCGGGCTACATCGGTGGTGACCTCGTGCAGCGGCTCGTCCGCAAAGATCACGCGATCGAAGATGTCGGGCAGGTGGACCTCCACGTGCGCCCAGTCCTCGACGGTGGAGCCCCAAGACATTCGTCCGTGGCGTGCCGCGAACAGGAACGCTTCCTCCAGGCCGTAGCGATCGGTCGCCGCGGTTTCCTCGTGTACGGCCCGCAGTGATGGGATGGCGAGGCCGTACTCGGCGCGCATGCGCTGAGCTTCCGCTGAGGAGAGGTGGGCCGCCAGCTCCACCGCCAGCTTCTTATGCCGCGTGTTGAAAGGGACCGCCCAGCCGGCGGCATAGATCACCGTAATCGGGTCGCGGTCGCCGAAGCGTGGGAGCGGTGCCACCGCCACGCGCACACGCCCTTCGTCGATGTAGCGTCGAATGTTCGGCAGCCACCAGTGCCCGATCGTCACCATCCCGATGCGCCCGGTTAGGAAGTAGTTACGCTGAATCGCCGATTCCAGGCGCTGTACATCTACGCTGGGCACTACCCGGTGGACGGTGACCAGGTCGGTGAGGAACTTGATCGCCCGCTCGGTCTCCGGGCTGTTCAAGTAACCGCTGGCGCGTCGCCCGTCCGGGCTCAGCACGTCGCCGCCGGCGGCCCATACCCAGGGTTGCCAGAGGTAGAAGACGCGGCGCACCAGCGTGCCGAAGCTCTCGTTACGGCCGTCGCCATCCAGATCGCGGGTCAGCTGCCGAGCGATACGCAGGAAGTCGTCCCAGGTCCAGTCGTACGTCGGGAGCGGGACCCCGACTTCCTCGAAGAGATCGACGTTCAGGTAGACGACGATGGGGTTGAAGTCTTTCGGGAAGGCGTAGAGACCGCCGGGCCGACGGAATATCCCCAGGACCTCTGGGTAGTAGGCTGACGTATCGACGCTGACGCGGTCGAGGTAGGCGGCCACGTTGACCAGTAACTCGCGCGCGATGAAGGGCGCGGCGCCGTAGGAGCCGTTGTCGAGCAACGCCACGTCGGGCGGTGTGCCCGCTACGATGGAGGTGAGGAGTCGCTCACGGTAGTTGGAGCTGATCGACTCGTACTCGATGCGTATGCCGGGATGCTGCTCCAGGAAACGGTCGAGGATGCGCTCCTCGATGGCGCGTTCCTCTGGCCCGGCCCAGGCCATCACACGTAGGACCGTGTCCTGGCCCGCGGCGCGCGTGCATCCCAGTGCAGTAGCGGCGGCGAGCAGCCAGCAGCGTTTCATGGCTCGATCCGCGCGCCGCTATCGCTGCGGAAGAGGTGCACCTTGCTGGGCGGGATCTCCACCGCCACCCGCTCATCGACCTTGACCTGGGTGTCGGCGGGCGCGCGGGCCACCACGCGTGTCCCGTCGCCGGTCGCGAGGTGGATGAACATCTCGCTGCCGACAGGCTCGACGATGTGCACGATGGCGCTGAAGGTGCCGTGATCAGAGAGTCGCAGGTCCTCCGGCCGCACGCCTAGGGTGGCTGGGCCGGCGGGTAGTGTCTCGCTGCACGGCACGCTCAGCTCGAAGTTCTTGGTCCGGAACACGCAAACGGCGTCGGCGCTGGTCAGCTCGCCTTCGAAGAGGTTGATAGCCGGCGATCCGATGAATCCCGCGACGAAGAGGTTCGCCGGCTTGCGGTAGACTTCGAGGGGCTCGGCGCATTGCTGCAATCGCCCTTCGTTCATCACGGCGATCCGCTGGCCCATCGTCATGGCCTCGATCTGGTCGTGGGTGACGTAGAGGATCGTCGCGCCGAGACGCCGCTGCAGTTGTGAGAGCTCGGCCCGCATCTCGACCCTCAGGCTCGCGTCGAGGTTGGAGAGTGGCTCGTCGAAGAGGAAGGCCTGCGGATGCCGCACGATGGCGCGGCCGAGGGCGGTGCGCTGCCGTTGGCCGCCGGAGAGCTGACTGGGCTTGCGGTGCAGCAGCGCGCTGATCCCGAGGATGTCCGCCGCGTCCTTCACCCGCGCCTCGATCACATCCTTGCTGAAGCGACGGACCTGGAGGCCGAACGCCATGTTATCGTAGACCGTCATGTGCGGGTAGAGGGCGTAGTTCTGGAAGACCATGGCGATGTCGCGATCCTTCGGCGGGACGTCGGTGACGTCCCGCCGGCCGATGAGGATCGAGCCGCGGGTCGGTCGCTCGAGGCCGGCCACGAGGCGGAGGGCGGTGGTTTTGCCGGAGCCGGAAGGTCCGACCAGCACGACGAACTCGCCGTCGGCCACCTCGAGGTTGAGGTCAGCGACGGCGACGGTGTCCTCGAACTCCTTGGTGAGGTCACGCAGGCTGACGTGGGCCATGTCGATTTACAATTGAAGTCTCAGGGTTCGCGCACGCAACGATAGCCGTGACGCGGGTTGCCCCACGACTTGGGTTGCGAGTTGAACGCGGCGTTGTAGCTGACGAAGTAGGCTCTGTCCTTATCATATTCGTCCGCTGACCAGTAGTAGATCGGTGCCCGGTCCGGTGCCCAGAGCGGTGTCTCTTTGTCGGGCCTGCGCGCGCAGTCGGCCCGGCCGAGCGGGGCGCCGCGGGTGGCCTCGTCCCGGGCGCACGAGGCGCTCTTGCCATCGCTGCAGAGCGAGCGAACGATCTCGTCGGTAGTGGGCATGCGCCAGATGTCTTGGGGCTCGGCCGTGAGCGTAGTGCCGTCGGCGCTCAGGTAGCGGCAGAGACCGGTCGCTTGCATGTCATCGTGCGTGGCGTGGCGACCCTCGTAACCCGCCTTCTCGTCAAAGCCCACGGGTGGCAGGCCGTAAAGGGCGAGGTGGTCCCACGAGGGGTACCCGCCCCAGGGCTGCTTCCAGTTCCAGCCCGGGCCCTCGGGGGCCCAGACGAGCATCACGCCGTTTCCTTCTATCAAGCCTGCGCTGCGGACGCCATCGTCCTGGCGGGTGAGGAGGATCGGCAACCAGTACACCGACCAGCCGACGAGGACCAGCAGCGGTAGCCCAACGGCGACGATGTAGCGGGCGTTGCGGCGTAGCCAGGTGCCGGGTGGCATCCAGCCTTCCGCGCGTCGTCGGCGGCGATGGCGCGCCTCGAGCAGAAACAGCACGCCGATGATCAGGAGGATGCCGCTGACGGGGAAGAGTGCGAGCAGCTGGCCGAACTCGGCGTCGGCTCGAACCCGCGGTCCCAGCCACCAGGCGGTGAACGCGCCGCCGATCACGATGATCAGCCAGCCGCCCAGACGGGGCCAGGTCAGCGCGATGAGTGTCAGGGCCAGACAGACGCTGCCGGGGATGAGATACAGCAGCCGATTGTACCAGGCTCCCCACCAGCCCTCATAGTACATCTCGCCCACGCTCCAAAAGGTCCAGAGGACGGTCACGAGCACGATCAGAGCTGTGGCGACATAACCGGGCAGTTTACGCCCGAGTTCTTTGCGGTCCGGGAGGAAGGTGGGGAACTGGATCAAGGGGAGCCTCCGGCGTGCGAGCCCTGGGACTGTGACACGAGGAGCACGCTGACCTCGACGGAAGGATACGTCATCACCTCAAGGGCGGGCAATTCAGGCGGGGGAATGAAGGGCCTACAGCGACTCGCTCGGCGCGGTTATCGCGATCGTCGACCGGCGTTGCGAGCAGTGATGCACGGCTCGGCGATCTAGACCAGGAACGCGGCGAGTAGGGTGTACACGATCCCACCCACTATCGCGGCGGTGAGCGCGAGCGGGATCTGGGTGTACACGTGGTCCATCAAGTCCGAGCCGGTGGCCAGTGACGAGAGGATAGTGGTATCGGAGATGGGCGAGCACTGGTCACCGAACACGCTGCCGCCGAGCACCGCGCCGAAGCAGAGTTTCATGAACATGGGGTCCGGGTGAATCGCCCAGGCCAGGGGCATGGCGACGGGGAAGACGACGGCGTAGGTACCCCAGGATGTGCCGGTGGAGAACGCGATCAACATGCAGAGGGCGAGGAAGAGGGCAGGCACAATGACCGGAGTGAGCAGCCCGGCACTCACCTCGATAATGTAGGCGGCGGTGCCCACAGCGCTGGCGACCTCTTTCAACGTCACGGCGAGTGCCAGGATGATCGCGCCGATGGTGACGCCCTTGCAGCCGTCGATGATGGCACCGATCACCGTCTTCAGCGTCATGCCTTTGACCAGTGCGATTGCGGCGCCGGTCAATACGGCGAGGATGAACGCCTCGGCGATGTAGAGGCGCGGCTCGTCGGAGCGGAGGATGAAGAAGTCGTAGCTGTACGGGATGACGGCGACACCGAGCAGTACACCCATCGGACCGAAGAAATCGATCTTGCTGCTGCGATAGCCTTCCACGACCCGCACGACAGTGAGCTCGTCGGCAGTTAGCGGATCGGCGCCGGGCCGATTGAGGGCCCCGGTCTCGCGCGCTCGTCTGATCGCGTTCGACATCTTGCGGCCGACCACGAGCGGCACGTCCCCCCACAGCTTACCCGGCATGAAGGGCATGCGCTCGATGGAGAAGAGCAGGGTGAAGAGGATCGCGAAGATCGCGTAGTAGTTGAACGGCAGCGCCTTGAAGAAGAAGCCCATGCCCTCGCCCTGGGTGCTGAAGATCGGCACGGTACCGGCGACGAGCCCGCCGACATAGATGGGCCAGACGTTGAAGGGGATGAGAGTGGCGGCGGGCGACGCTGTGGAGTCCACGATGTACGAGAGTTCCTCATGGGATACGCGATGCTTATCGCTCACCGGCCGCACTGTGGTGCCGGTGAGCACCGTGCTGATCGTGCCGCCCTGGTGGAAGACGAGCCCCATGAGCCAGGCGAAGAACTTGGCGGAGCGCGGGCCGACCACGATGAGGCGACCTGC
>Ga0111181_1004_pt1 | contig 65690 bp, 55 predicted proteins | sample DeeMarSWOR324_28_FD_80236 | JGI IMG/M metagenome (GOLD analysis project Ga0111181, IMG submission 80236) | Gemmatimonas sp. SM23_52
TGTGAGAGTTCTCGGACGCGCTCCCAGTTCAAAATCGCTGCAGTCCGCCGAAAACCCGCCCAGATTTCAGAGATCCGCGCTATCGCCCACGCCAGAGCCGTCGGAATGCTCACGAGAACCGGTCTGCGGCCCAGGACCCGACCGACCTCCAGAGCAAAGTCCATCCAGCGGACCGGTTCGGGGTGCCCGAGGCAGTAAGTCTGACCTACCGTCCTGGGCGCCGTTGCTGTTGCGATCAATGTCCCCACGACGTCCTTGGCGTAGACCAGGCTCACCTGCCGCTCCCAGGGACCCACCGTAATGGCTACTCCGCGACGCACGAGCTGGAACATCTTCAACACCGCGCGTTCCCGAGGGCCGTAGACCGTAGCCAACCTGAGAACCGTGGTGGGAACGCGCTCAAAGTAGGCATGCGCAATCGACTCTGCCAGCAGCTTGGATACTCCGTAGTGCGAGATCGGATGCGGCACGGTGTGCCGCGACAGCAACTCGCCGTCAGGACACGGACCCACCGCGGCGAGCGAGGATGCGAGGATGACGCGCGGCGGCGTCTCCTGAGCTGCAGCGGCCTCGAACACGCGGGCCGTCCCTTCCGTGTTGACGCTGTAGTACTCGCCTGCCGTACGCGCCTGAGCTAGCGCGGCGAGGTGGAACACGACATCCGCACCCCGGAAGGTCTTCTTCAGCACCTCCGGATCATCGAGCCCCACAGGTGACCACTCGATCGCCGCCTCCGCCAGCCACTCCCTCGGGGCTCCGCGGCGCTCCAGGCACAACACGTCGTCTGCGCGAGCGAGGAGAGCCTCGATCAGGTGGCTGCCAATGAAGCCGGCCCCTCCGGTTACTATCGTGCGCATCTAACCCTCGTGCGTTCAGCGGCGCCAAGAAGCTAGCGCGCCATCGCCTCCAGACTCAAGTGCTGGCAGTTGCCTCGGCTTGCCCCTGCGCCAGCAGCAGATTCGTGAGCGCCCGCTTGCGGAAGCCTCGCCGCGATGATCCGTTAGGGATAGGCGATGCGGCACAGACCCGGCGCGTGCTGGAAACCGCTGGAGCATCCCTAGCCGTCCCACCAGCCAGGGAATGCGATGCTATCCCTGGCGTTGTACAGGGAGGTCACAATATGACGAACAAGCCGGCTACTCTGCTAACCGTGGTCCTTCTGCTGCTGGTCGCGATTGCCCACCTGGGCAGAGTGATACTGCGCGTGGAGATCACGGCCGATGGCATAGTGGTGCCCATGTGGCTCAGCGTGATCGGTGTGATTGTGCCGCCGCTCCTGGCGCTCGGCGTCTGGCGCGAGCGACGGACGTAGGGGAACGCCGTTGCGCTGTCAGTCAGTATGTAGGGGTCTCCCGGTCTCCTCTTGACAATCTACACAAGCGGGCCTACACTCATCTAGACAATCTAAAGGAGCGGGGATGGCCAAGTCGGACCTTCTTCAGGGCACCCTCGACATGCTGGTCCTCAGGGTTCTCTCGCTGGAGCCTCTGCACGGCTGGGGGATCTCCGAGCGAATCCAGCAGATGTCGGGAGACGTCTTCCAGGTGAACCAGGGCTCACTCTACCCGGCCCTGCAGCGGCTGAAGCGGAAGGGGTGGGTCAGGTCGGAGTGGAAGCTGACCGAGAACAATCGGCGGGCTCGCTACTACGAGTTGACGTCGGCCGGAAGAAAGCAGCTTGCCGAGGAACGGCATGCCTGGGAGCTGGTATCCGCGGCGATCAACCGGATTCTGCAGGTAGCCTACTGAACGATAGCGGCCAGGAAGTCTGCTCATGAGGTGGCTGTGGTTTTTAGCCGACGTGTTCAACGTCGTGTTTCGGAAGGATCGAGTGGAGCGGGAGTTGGATGAGGAGCTCCGCTTCCACCTGGAGAAGGAGATTGAGAAGAACGTCCAGGCGGGGATGGAGCCTCGAGAGGCGCGCAGACTCGCCCACCTCCGCTTCGGCGGTGTGGAACAGGTGAAGGAGCGGGTCCGTGAGGAGCGAGGTGTGCGCCCGCTGGAGGATCTACTCAAGGATGTGTGCTACGCTCTCCGTACCTTTCGCAGGGACCGCAGCTTCGCGGTCGTCGCGGTTCTCATGCTGGCGCTGGGGATCGGGGCCACGAGCGCACTTTTCAGCGTGGTGAATTCAGTCCTCCTGAATCCCTTGCCTTTCGCCGATCCTGAGCAGTTGGTCTTTGCCTGGGAGACTCGCATCCGACGGGGTGGGAGCGAGAGTTGGGTGTCCTTGGGCAACTATCGCGAGTGGCGCCAGCTCGACACGGCCTTTCAGGCAATGGCCGCCGTACAGGTACGGCCGTACAACCTTACGCGGTCTGGAGATCCGCTTCGCCTGAGCGGCCTGCAGGCAACCGCGAGCCTCTTGCCTCTGCTCGGCATCAACCCCGTGCTGGGACGCGGCTTTCACTTGGATGAGGAGAAGCCTGGCTCGGAGCCGGTGTGCCTGGTAAGCCACACTCTCTGGCAGGGTCGCTTTGGCGCGGATCCGGGTTTGGTGGGAAGCGAGTTGGTCCTGGATGGGCAAAGCCATGTGGTCGTCGGGGTATTGCCCCCAGGGTTCGAGATCCCAGGCTTCGGCGCGCGTCAGGTCCTCACTCCCGTCGTCCTCGATCCAAGCGACCGGAATTTCCGGGGCAACCACAACTCTATGGTCTTGGCCCGGCTCCGAGATGGGGTCACGCTGCAACAGGCTGATCGTGAGGTCGCCGCCCTGGCCGCGCGGCTGGAGGAGGAGTACCCCGAGTGGAACGACGGCATCGGCGTCCACCTGCGGCCCGTCAGAGAGCAACTCGTTCAGGGCGCCCGTGCGAACATCCTCATCCTCTTCGCTGCGGTCCTGCTCGTCTTGCTGCTCGCGTGTGTGAACCTCGCGGCCTTGCTGCTTGCCCGTGCCACGACGAGAGAACGAGAGATGGCTATGCGAGCAGCGCTTGGCGCGGGCCGCGTACGCCTCGTTCGCCAGGTTCTGACGGAAGCTATGGTGCTCTCGATTCTCGGAGGTGGCCTGGGTCTCTGGCTGTGCCTCGCTGCCCTCGATGTGTTCAGAGCTCGCGGGGCCACGCTGTTCCCGCGCATGAGCGAGCTCGCGGTGGATTCCCGTGTGCTGGTATTCACTCTGGCGATCTCGACCTTGACCGCCCTCATCTTCGGGCTCGTACCGGCGCTTCAGCTGTCGCGGCTTCAGATCCGAGAGGTGCTGAGGCAGAGCGGCCGCACGCCGGGCCTCCGCGGGCAGACCCCGGCGGGCAGAGTCCTCGTAGTGGCCCAGGTCGCCCTGGCGTCGGTTCTGCTGATTGCCTCTGGCCTTCTCCTACGGAGTCACCTTCGCCTGGTGCGGGTAGATCCCGGTTTCCGTTCCGAGAACAGGATCGCGATGGAGGTCGAGCTGCCTGCCAGCAGATACTCAGACGGGGCGAGGGTAGGTGAGTTCCTCGACGTGGTCATCGACCGGCTCGAGGCTCTTCCCTGGATCCGTTCGGCAGGCGCCTCAGTCAGCCTTCCGTTCTTCGGCTCGTTCTGGCAGAAGCAGGTCACGTTGCAGGAGCGGCCAGCGGAGAAGTTGCCGGACGTGCCAGTCGCGACCCTCACGATCGCCACACCGGGCTACCTGCCGACCTTGGGGGTACCGCTGCGTAAGGGGCGCCTGCTTCGCTCCAGCGACGACGGCCGCGCGCCCTTCGTCGCCCTGGTCAACCAGAGGTTTGTCGACACGCACTATCGCAGCGAAGATCCGATTGGCCGCAGGGTTCGCCTGGATGTCCCTGACCACCTGCTTACGCCAGAACGGGAAGACATACCGCCGTGGTACACGATCGTCGGTGTGGTGGGTGACGTTCGGCTGGGCCTGGCGGCGGAGCCGCAGCCGGAGATCATTATCCCGCAGCGCCAGGACGAGGACGTTGCACCGGAGTTCCTGATCGTTGTGCACGCTCTCCATCTGCCCGCCGGCTACGCCGACGTGCTGCGGCAAACGGTCTGGGGCGTAGATCCCGAGCAGCCCGTGCCATGGGTGCGAACTCTGGACGACATGCGTGCCACGTCGATCTCGCGGGAGCGGCTCAATCTCCTGCTGGTGGGCGCTTTTGGCCTTACCGCACTGGTCCTCGCGGTGATGGGCGTCTACGGGCTGGTGGCCTATTCGTTCTCGGCGCGGACGCAGGAGATCGGGCTTCGTCTGGCCCTGGGAGCTCAGCCGACCCGTGTCCTGTCGCAGTTCCTTGGCCAGGGACTGCGAGTGTCCGTGTTGGGGGTTGCTATCGGGCTAGTACTCTCATTGCTCGCCGCTCGCGGGATGGAGAGCGTGATCTTCGGGATCACCGCCCGAGACTCGCTGAGCTTCACAATTGCGCCGGGCTTGCTGCTGTCTGCCGCGCTTCTGGCCTCTTTCCTTCCAGCCTTGCGAGCCTCTCAATTGGATCCGCTCGAGGCATTGCGTCACGAGTGAAAGTAGCAGCGCCACGGTGCTGCTGGTCACCGTGGCGCTGTGATGTGAAGAGATGTGGGAGACTAGGCTCGATCGGCGAGGTACTTGACGCCCTCGAGAAGCATGTCGATGTCCTTCGTCGAGAGATAGATATGGGTCGACACCCGCACGCCGTAGGTTCCGGCCTCTCGAGAGCCGATCGTTCTGATCACGATGTTGTATTTCTCCCTCAGATAATCGACCATTCGGGTGGGTTCGACGCCTTGCACGGAAAACGCGGTAAGCCCACCGCTCAGGTACGGGTCGCGGCTGGTGTGCAGCCGGACCCCGCGAATCCCAGCTAGTTCCGCCTTCAGATAGCCGGCCAGAGTCTTTACCCTTCTTTCTATCCGCTCCCTACCGATGGCGTTCTGGAAGTCGATGGCCTCAGCGAGCGCGAAGATGATCGGATCCGCTCTCTGACCGAGCGTCTCGAATCGCCTGGCCGTGCCTCGGCTGTCCCAGCCCGAGCTCGCTATGGTCGGCCACAGCCGATCCTGGATTTCCTGCCTGACATAGAGCAGGCCGCATCCGGTGGGTGCGCCAAGCCACTTGTAAGGGCTGGAAGCGAAGAAGTCCGCCCCCAGTTCCCTCATGTCCAGGTTCAGCATGCCCAACCCGTGCGCGCTATCGGCGAGCAGGAGAATGCCCCTCTCGCGCGCAATCTGACTTAGTTCCTTTATGGGAGCTATGAGCCCCGAGACATATACTGTATGGCTGATACTGATGATCTTCGTCCGCGGGGTGATGGCCTGCTCAAAGGCATCCGTGATCTCTTCGACGTTCTGCGGAGGGAGACCGATGGGGATGTCTCGAACCGTTATCCCGTATCGCGCCGCCTTCAGCCTCCAGGGATGAATGCCTGCGGGATGCTCCATGCTGGACATCAGGACCTCGTCACCCGGCTGCAGGTCCAGGCCGCTGGCCACGAAGTTCATCCCTTCGGTGGTGTTCCTCGTCAGAACGACCTCGTCCGGAGTGGCGTTGATGAAGCTGGCGAGTCTTCTCCTGACTTCTTCTCTCTTGGGCGGGAGTACGGTGTAGCAGTCACAAGGGTTGGTGCACTGCACTCTGAAGTACTTCACGAGGGTATGAAAAACGGGCCTCGGCATCGGGCCGACGGTGCCGTTGTTCATCATGATGAGCCCGTCTTCAAACATGAAGTGCTCCCTGACGGCATCCCAGTAGGCTCCGTCCGGCGAAGGATCCTGCAGATAATCCTGATTCAGAGAGGCCAGACTCTCGTAGACGGCGGCATTCAATCGGTTCAAAGCTACGAGGGAAAGCGCAGAGCTTCCGAGTAACATCCTCACGAAGTTCCGTCTGGAGTAACCTTCGAAGCTCTTCGCCAGTGCGACCTGTTCGTGCCTGGTCATTTCGAAGCCTCCTGGTGATGGCCGGTGGGTTGCGGTACTAGAGTACAGTCTCGACCGTGAGTCAAGTCGTATCGCTGCGAGGACTGCGCAGCTCCAGATCGGGGGGCGAGTGCAGCGGGATGGAGGGGCAGCGATCTCTGCGGATCGGGCGGCTTTGGGGGGCTAGCAATAGTTGATACGAGTACCTCTGCCTGCGCTGCTCCGGCGGCGCCGGAGGCCGAGTCCGGTCGCCGTCGCCAGTCGCCTAGCGACGGGCCTGGGGGTTGACGGACACGCCCTCGGCAGCTCACCTGTTGGACGGCGCGTGACCGATCTAGAACGAAGCTAACGGGTCATCTCCCATGAAACTCTACGTCGCGGTTGCTCTTGGCCTGGTTGGCGGCCTCCTGCTCGGACTCATCGCGGCGGTCAGCGGTTCGCCTGTGCTTATTGCCATCGCCGAAGGGATCGAGCCCATCGGCCAGGCGTTCGTGGATCTGCTAAAGATGGTCGTCATCCCGCTGGTCGTCGCCGTGATCTTCGTCGGCGTTGGCGGGCTGGGGGACCTGCGGCGTCTGGGTCAGCTGGGCGGGGTCGCGCTGCTGTTCTTCGCGGCGACGAGTGCGGTGGGCGTGCTGATGGGGATGGGTGTGATGCAGCTGTTTCTCCCGCTCGCCAGTGAGAGCGCCGCTCAGGCGGTGACGGCCGCGTCGGCTGAGGCACCGGTTCTGCCGGGACCGATCGAGTTTCTGCTGGGCCTCATCCCGAGCAACCCGTTCCAGGCGGCGGCGGAGGGAGCGCTGCTGCCGCTGATCGTCTTCACGGTCTTCTTCGCTGCCGCCACGGGCGCGCTTCCTGAGGCTGAGCGTGATCGGCTGCTCGCGCTGGGGAACGCGGTGACCGCGGCGCTCATCAAGCTCGTCCACTGGATACTTTGGCTCGCGCCGGTGGGTGTGTTCGCCCTGGCGGCCCCGGTCACCGCGCGGGCGGGCTGGGCCATGCTCCAGAGCCTCGGCGCGTTTATCCTCGCCGTGCTGGTCGGGCTGGTCGTGTTCGTGGCGCTGGTCTACGTGCCTGCCGTGAGATTTTTGGGCGGTATGCGTGCGAAGGCCTTTCTCAAGGGCTCCCTGAACCCGATCCTGATTGCCGCCAGCACATCGAGTACGGCGGCCACCTTCCCGGCGATGCTTGAGGCTGCAGAGAAGGAATTGCAGCTCGCTCGCACCACGACGAGCTTCGTGATCCCGCTGGGTACTGGGATCGGCCGCATGGGCACGGCTTTGTTTCAGGGCGCCGGGATCGTTTTCCTCGCCTGGCTGTTCGGCGTGCCGCTCGCCGCTGCCGGGATCGGTGGCGCCGTGCTGGCCACTTTCATCGTCTCGTTCACCGTGGCGGGCGTTCCCGCGGGCGGCGTGGTCAGCCTGGCGCCGGCCCTCGGCGCCGTGGGTATTCCTCTCGAGGGTCTGGGCATTCTCCTGGGCGTGGATCGCATCCCCGACATGGCCCGCACAGCGACCAACGTGACCGGCATACTCACCGCAGCGGTGGTGGCGGACAGGCAAGCTGGTGGGATTCAAGCTGGTGGGATTCAGGGGAGCCCCGCGCCTGGCTCGCGGCGCTGGCGACGGTGACATCCGGTCTCGAGATCGTCCACGGGCAGATCGGGCTCGTTCGCTGGCCGGACGATGGCGGCCGGCCCGTCCCGGAGATCTTCGCCAGCGCGGACCTGCGGCACGACGTGTTCGCGGCAGTCTGAAGAGCCTGGGTGGACCGGCGCCGCTGTCCTCGGCGCAAGACTTGTCTTACAGGCTGCCAGGTATCAGTTTGTCCACCGCTTCAACGGATCCCAGCCGGTCTTCGGTTTCCACTAACCACGAGCCCGCCGCGGTCCGAGGGCGGCTCGTTCGCGGTGGGAGCCTGGCGTGCGCCGTTCAGCGCTTGTGGGGAGACCCTTGAGGTGCGAGGGCCAGCGCGGGAACTTGACCCAATCCAGGAGGAGCGACCATGGCCGATACCAGCGCCCCAGGAGGTGGGCTAGGATACAAACCGTACGTCCCTGCCGACCAGATCCTGGTGGAGTTCACCATCCGAGCACTCATCCTGGGTCTGATCATGTGCGTGATCCTGGGGGCGGCGAATGCTTACCTGGGCCTCAAGGCCGGCATGACGATCGCCGCGACCTATCCGGCGGCCGTGATCAGCATGGCGGTTCTGCGGCTGCTCGGTGGGAACATCCTGGAGGAGAACATCGCCCGTACGGTCGGCTCGATCGGCGAGTCGATCGCGGCCGGCGCGATCTTCACGATTCCGGCGTTCGTGATCGCGGGTGTGTGGGAGAATCTCGAGGATCACTACTGGGAAGCGACGATCATCATGCTGCTGGGCGGCTTCATCGGGATCCTCTTCGTTACCATGCTGCGCCGGGTGCTGGTCGAGGATGTCGAGCTGCCGTTCCCGGAGTCGCGCGCGGCGGGCGAGATTCACAAGGCCGGGCGTGCCGGGGGCACCGGCGCGATGTACCTGTTCGCCGCCGGTCTCACCGGTGCAATCATTCAGTCGCTCAAGCAGCTTTCGCTGTTCGCCGCGAGGTGGGAGAGGTTCGTGCCCTTCGTCAGGCGTGGCGTGGAGCTGGGTGAGGGCGGACAGACCATCCCGGGCGGCGGTGGGATGGCTCTCTCGGCCCCGGGCGTCAGCCCGGCGTACATCGGCGTCGGCTACATCATCGGGCCCATACTGGCGTCGCTCACCTTCGCGGGCGGTCTCTTGGCGTGGGGGCTGTTCGTACCGCTGCTCATGTATTTCCTTGGTCCGCAGCTCGAGGCGGGTCTAGTGAGCGGTACGGAGCAGGAGCTGTTCGCGCAGGCGACGGATGTGTGGAGTTACATCGTCCGCCCCATCGCGATCGGCGGCATGTTGTTGAGCGCGGTGTACACGCTCTGGCGCATGCGTAAGAGTCTGTTCGGCGGGATCAAGCGTTCAGTGAGTGACGTGAAGAAGGCGGCAGCCGGGCTTGGCGAGATCAACAGGATCGAGCAGGACCTCAGCCTGAAGTGGGTCTTCCCGGGCATCATCGTCATCTCGATTCTCATCTTCTTCGTGTACAACTACTTCGCTCAGGACATCGGCGCCGCGCTGACGGCAACGATCGTCATGGTCGTCGCGGGGTTTCTCTTCGCTGCGGTCTCCGGCTACCTGTGCGGGCTGATCGGCTCGAGCAACAACCCGATCAGCGGGCTCACGCTGTCGACGGTGATCGTGGCGGCCGTGCTCATGGTCCTGCTCGGCCAGAGGGGCACCGCCGGCATTGCGGCCGTGCTCGGTGTCGCGGCGATCATCTGCGTCTCGGCCGCCGTCGCCGGCGAGATGCTCCAGGATCTGAAGGTTGGTCACATCCTCGGCGGCACGCCCTGGAAGATGCAGATAGGCGACATGTTCGGCGTCTTCGTGGCGTCGGTCGTCATGCTGTACCCGATCCTGATTCTCCACCAGGGTGACATCAACCTGGGCGGTGTGGGTCTGGGCGGCCGGGAGCTGCCGGCGCCGCAGGCGAGCCTGATGGCGTTGGTTTCCGAGGGGATCGTGAGCGGAGAGATGGCCTGGCCGCTGGTCATCGTTGGGATGCTGATGGCCGTCGGGTTCATCCTGGTGCGGGTCAAGAGCCCGATGCTCGTCTGCGTCGGTATGTACCTGCCGCTGGAGACGACGTTCGCTATCTTCGTCGGCGGGCTGATCAAGGGCATCGTCGACAAGGTCGGTGAGGGTCGCAGGTTCACGGCGGCACAGAGAACCCGCGTCGAGAACAACGGCGTATTGATAGCTGCGGGGTTGATCGCCGGTGAGGCTCTCGTCGGGCTCGTGTTCGCCGGACTGGCGTTCTACGAGAAAGAAGTGCCGGCGATCTTCGAGCAGCCGTCGTTCATCACCAGCTTGTTCGTGTTCCTGATCATCGGGCTGATCCTCACGGTCATCCCGCTGCGCAATGCGGGGCGCCCGGACGAGCCGGCACCGCCGAGCGCGGCGCACTGAGAGGTTTGACACTGCTGTGATCTGGCGAGCGGAGCGGCCTCTTGGCGAGGCGCTCCGCCCGCCACTGGCTCGCTGCCCCACCTCGTGCGGCACTATGAGACTGCATGGGAAGCTGAAGACGCTCAATCTGCTGGAGCTCCGTCCGCTCCGTAATGTCGACTGGGAGGCGACGGAAGATGGACGGGTGGTCCTGCTGGTTCCCAAGTTTCGGCATCCCTTCCTGGTGAGGTGGCTGGTACCGATCCTGGCCAAGCCGGACCTGCGGGTGAAGCTCGATGCCCGTGGCAGCTTCATCTGGGGCCTCTGCGATGGAAGCACGCCGGTGCGCGAGATGGTTCGGCGGTTGGAGGAGGAGTTCGGCGATGCGGCAGAGCCGGTCTATGACCGGATTGGCAAGTTCCTGCGCAAGCTGGAACGTGAGGAGTGTGTCGTCATCGAGAAGACCCAGAAGATGTCGGAGCGTTAGTTGAGGACGGACAGGGAGTCGATCCCAGGAGGATTCGAGCATGTCTAGCGCGATTGCAGGCTTACAGCCGGAAGCCGTGTGGAGGTATTTCGCGGAGATCAGCGAGATCCCGCGCGGATCGAAGAACGAGAAGCAGATCTCAGACTATGTCCTGACCAAGGCCAAGCAGCTGGGCCTGAAAGCTGAGCAGGACAAGAGCCTGAACGTTGTGGTCAAGAAGCCAGCCACAGCGGGGCGCGAGAACCTTCCCATGGTCTGCCTGCAGGGGCATCTCGACATGGTCTGCGAGAAGAACAAAGACGTGGAGCACGACTTCGAGAGGGATCCCATCGAGCTCGTTCGCAAGGGCAACGTACTGATGGCGAACGGGACGACGCTCGGGGCGGACAACGGGATCGGGGTCGCCACGAATCTGGCGATTATGGAAGACAGGTCGCTGGAGCATGGCCCCCTCGAGTTCCTGTTCACGGTCGATGAGGAGACCGGCCTGACAGGCGCGGGCTTCCTGAGACCGGGTTTCGTCGAGAGCAGGATTCTCATGAACCTGGATTCGGAAGAGGAGGGCGCCCTCTACGTCGGCTGTGCCGGAGGCAGGGACACCTCAGGGACGTGGAAGGTGACCTTCATGCGCGCTCCCGCTGGTGCCGTGCCGATGCGGCTCAAGGTCACCGGCCTCAAGGGCGGGCACTCGGGTCTCGAGATCGACAAGGGTCGCGGCAACTCGATCAAGACCCTGAACCGTGTTCTCTACGCGCTGGATGAGATCGGCGCGCGCCTCTCACATATCGAAGGCGGCAACAAGAGGAACGCGATCCCGCGCGAGGCCGACGCGGTCATTTTTGTTCCTAAGGAGAAGGTGCGTAAGGCGCAGGCCATCACGAGGGAATTCGACGTGACGATCAGGGCCGAGCTCGCCACGGTCGACCCGGATCTCTCGATCAGCTTGGAGCGCGCGTCCGACATCAAGGAGCGCGAGGTCATCAAGAAGGACGAGCAGAGGCGGATCATCCAGACGATCGCGGCACTCCCGCACGGCGTGATGAAGATGGGCGCTGACATCCCAGGGCTGGTCGAGACATCGACCAACGTGGCGGTCATCCGCACCGGGAAGAACAGCGTGGCCATGGACACCAGCCAGAGGAGTTCGGTGGCGTCGGAGATCGTGGAGATCGTGCAGACCGTCAGCACGATCTTCGAGCTGGGTGGCGCCAAGGTGGAGCACGCAGGTGGCTACCCTGGCTGGAAGCCGGACATGGACTCGCCGATCCTGAAAGTCGCCAAGTCCACCTATCAGGAGCTCTATGGCAGGGAGCCCGAGGTGAAGGCCGTGCACGCGGGACTGGAGTGCGGCATCATCGGTGAGAAGTACCCCGGCATGGACATGATCTCGTTCGGGCCGACGCTGGAAGGCGTGCACTCACCGGACGAGAAGATCCACATCGATACGGTGGAGAAGTTCTGGGAATACCTATTGGCCATCCTCAAGAACGTCCACTAAGGCGCAGTCCAACAGGGTATCCCGACCCCGGATCGGGCCTGAGTCTTCCCCTCAGGCCCGATCCGGGGTCTTTCTGCTGGCCATATCAAGCAGCCGGACTACCTCTGCTCTGCGAACTCGAGAGCGACGTCCCCGAAGATGAGGCGCTGCGGGCGCACGGCCAGATCCTGCAAGAGCGCGATCGCCAGATTGCCTACTCTCAGCATCCCTTGAGTGTTAATGAGCCAGACGTCATCGTAGGGCGTGTGGTACTCGTCGTGCAGTCCGGTGTGCAGGAAGAGCACAGGCCTTTGGCGCTGATAGAAACAGGCCTGATCGCTGCGTCCGAGCAGAGCGTCGTCTAGCCCGAACCACAGGGACGACGTGCCGTTCGCGGCGGCGACCAGATCGGTCCATTCAGCGGATGAAGATGTGCCGACGAGGATGAGCACGTTGTCACGCAGTCGGCCCACCATGTCGAGGTTCAACATGGCCACGATGCTGTCCATCGGCACGGTGGGATGCTCACAGAAGTAGTCCGAGCCTATGAGCCCGGCCTCCTCCGCGCCGTATGCCTGAAACATGATCGAGCGGCGACCATCAACGCCCCGGACACCCGCCAGCTGATCGCTCAGGTAGTGCGCGACTTCCAACATCAGCGCTGTGCCCGAAGCGTTGTCGTCGGCGCCGTTGTACACGATGACCCAGTCGGCGGAAACCCACTGGAAGCCTAGGTGATCGTAGTGGGCACCCAGGATCAGCCACTGCCCCGCCAGGCGCCCCTCACCGGGAAGAACGCCCAGAACGTTCTGCGAGGTAGCACCAGTCTGACCGTTGACAGGGAAGGGTAGCGGGACCGTTTGCAGGTAGCTCGTGTCGCCCGGCTCTAGCCCGTGTTCCTGGAACCGGTCGCGTATGTATTCGGCAGCTCGGCGCTCGTGCTCGCTGCCGACCCCCCGGCCGTAGAGGCTGTCGGCGGCCAGGAAGTTCAGGTGATCGAGCAGGGCGGTCTCGCTGAGGAGCGGATCAAAGGGCGGCGCTTCCGGCGCTGAGGGCGGGCTGGAATCGCAGGCGGCCAGCAGCAGCGACAGGAGCAAGACACGCGGCACAAACCGGGCCTGCCCTAGCGCGCGCTCTCTCGCTGGACCTTTGCCGTGGTTCGCTGCGCGGGCTGAACGCATGCTGCCGAGGCTCCCTGGTTCTTGCTACCACCGCGTCTTGCTAGCCGCTGCCCCACGATCTTGCGCCGCAGTCCTGGTCTCTCGTTCATACCAATCGATAGGGGCTGGGGATCCCTGCCAGGCATCGGTGGGCAGCGTTTGGTGTGGCAGGTTTCCCGAGTTAACCTTAGATTCGCGCGTCCAAGTCCAGAATGAAGGAGGCTGATACCATGAACGCGGTCGAGGCGAGAAAGCTGGCGGCCAAGTATGCGCCGGTCTTCGCGCAGAAGGTGAGCAACGAGTGGGTGCTAGCCGACCAGATCGCACCGATTGATTTCGCTGGCTCCTTCAAGAAGGTCGCCGATAACCCGGACGCACTGGAGGAGCTGTACCAGAAGAACAAGAATGCGCTCATCGGCGCGAAGATCTACTACAGCGTCTGTGAGACGACGACGCATTACTACCTGCTCTACGCGGTCTACCACATACTCGACTGGTGGAAGCGGGACAAACCCGGCAACCTCTACGACATCATCCGGGACCGGCTCGATGAACACTTCCATGATATGGAAGGCGCGCTGCTCGTCGTCACAAAGGAGCCGGAAGGCTTGGTTGACAGTCTGGTGACGGTGGCGCACGAGAACTTCTATCTGTACACGGAACCCCGCAGGCCCACAGCGGTCGGGAAGTCCCAGCCGGCGTTCAAGAACAGCCTGCGGGTCGTCAAGTTCAACGAGACGGTGGACGGCAACATCTGGCTCGATCGAGCCACCGGACGAGTGAAGCTCTACAGCGAAGCGCGCGGGCACGGGATCCGAGGTGACCATAAGCGCTGGGGTGGCGGCGACCAGATCTGGTACTACAGCCCGAAGGAGGAGACAGCGACACCGGGCACGATTGACAGGAGTGAAGAACCCAACACCAGAGTACTGGAATACGAGCTGGTCGACATCTTCGATGCCGCCGGTTTCTGGGATCACCGCTTCCAGGACCGGGTCTTCCGGCAGAACAAGAGCGGCAAGTGGGGCTTCGTCTACCGGGACAAGAAGAGGCTGTGTGGCGGCGCCGCCAATCCACCCTGGTCCTGGAACGACCACAATGATACGAGCCCGATCGGCGAGATCGCGACCGATCCGGCGCGGTTCGTCATTCGCTACGCGCAGGGTTGGGGTCCGGTGAGCACCCAATACTCCTACAACCCGTACCAGGATATCTGACTTGGCTAGTGGATCAGACGGCCAGTCCGGGGGTGAGCTATGAATGACAGCGTGGATGATCGCGTCGCGCGACTGCACGAAGATGCACCGCTCGTTGATGTTCACGTCCATCCGTCTCTGAAGGCGTATCTGTTCCGCCGCAACCTTTGGCGGCACTACTGTTCGGGTAAGACCTTCAACCCGTTCTCTTCGCGCTCGGATTTCCAGATGCTTGAGAAGGGGGGCGTCGGCGTGATCTGGTCGGCGCTTCACCTTCCTGAGCGGGGACTGTTCGAGGACTGCTTCGCGCTGAACGCTGCAGCCTTTCTGCTGGTCCCGGTCTACAGGAAGCTGACGAGCGGCAGCCTCTTTCAGCGGTTGCTGGAGATGATGGACGCCATGGAGCGAGAGGTTCGCCGGCATCCCGAGCGGGTCGAGCTGGCGCTCTCGGCGGCCGACGTAGTCCGGATCCGCGCGGCGGGCAAACTCGCGGTGGTACATACAATAGAAGGGGCGCACGTCCTGGAAGGCGATCCGGACAATCTGGACGTACTGGCGCAGCGGGGCGTGGCCATGCTGACGCTCTGCCATTTCTATCCCAACGGCGTCGCGGCGCACGTGGACGCGATTCCCAAGGACATGTTCGTCCGTGACCTGTGTCATTTCAGGTTCGGTGCCTTCGGCGCGCCACCGCTGACTGATTTCGGGCGTGCAGTGCTGGCCAAGATGAAGACGCTACCCATGATCGTAGACGTCACGCACTGCACCCCCGGGGCACGGGAGGCGATCTATACGGAGATCGACGCGGAGCGCCCCGTAGTGGCGAGCCATGTGGGCGTGACACGCTACAACCCCGATCCTTACAACCTCAGCGATGACGAGATCCGTGAGATCGTGCGGACAGGCGGCGTTGTAGGTGTGATCTTGATGAACTATTGGTTAGATGCCGCTCGACCCCGGCACGGGCTGCCCAGCGTTTGGAAGACGATCGAGCACATCCACGACGTCACTGGCTCCTGGGATCACATCGCGCTCGGCAGCGACTTCGACGGTTTCACTGATCCGCCGGACGATGTGCCGGACGCGTCGCAGCTAGGGCGCTTCACGGCGATGCTGCTGGAGCACGGTGTTGCCGAAGGCGACGTCAAGAAGGTCATCGGCGGAAACGCGCAGCGAGTGCTGCAAGCGGGCTGGCGCTGACGGATTGTACGGCTGGCTCGGAGGGCACGACGGAGGTGGCGTTATGAAGCGATATGTAGACATCAAGCTCGTCTTCCCGGTAATAAGTCACGGACCAGGACTAACCTTCGATCCCGAGAGGATCCGCGAGCACTTCGAGCACAGGCTCGAGCGTGCCTGAGAGGTCAAGTGACCGCCCTAAGCGAACTGAAAGGAGAAGGCAATGAGGATCCCGCCGCTCGTCCTGCTAGCTCTCGGAACCGTCGCCCTCGGCGAACTGCCGGCCCAGGAGAGGACACCACAACAAGTCGAGGCGCTCCTGGAGCGTAACCTGCCCGCCCAGCAGGAATTCGTGCCGGGGCAGGTGATCGTGAAGATGAGAACCGGCGTGGCGTTGACACCGCCCCAGTTATCGGCCCTGGGCCTACAGGTTGTGGAACGGCGACTCTCTGGTGCCGGCGAGTTTCTCTACCAGATGCCGGCGTCGAAGGTGACTGCGCTGGTCGCCGCCGGGCAGGAGCGCGACAGCACGCTGGCGTTGGTCCAGGCGATCGCAGAGAGGCCCGACGTCGAATACGCGCAGCCCAACTACATCCTGCGCATCCTCGATCGCACGCCGAACGACCCGCGCTATGCAGAACAGTGGCACTACTTCAGGAACGGCAGCGGGAGCGGCGCGTCGCCCGGCGGGATCAACCTGCCACAGGTCTGGGACACGCTCACCGGCAGCCAGCGGGTCGTCGTGTCCATTCTGGATACTGGAATCCTGCCGGATCATCCCGACATCAGCAGGTCCTCCAACCTGATTCCGGGCTACGACATGATCAGCGATGCGGGGCGTGGCAATGATGGTGACGGTCGCGACAGCGACCCGACCGATCCCGGCGACGCGTGCCCGCCGCAGCCCGACAGCTGGCATGGCACGCACGTGGCCGGAACGGTCGGAGTCGGGAATACGGACAACGCGACCGGTGTCGCCGGCATCAACTGGAACGTGAGCGTGCAGGCCGTGCGCGTACTGGGGGTGTGCGGGGGCACGATCGCGGACATCAACGACGGTATCCGCTGGGCAGCAGGGCTCGCCGTGCCCGGGGTGCCCGACAACCCGACACCGGCGCGGGTGATCAACATGAGCCTCGGTGGCCGGGGCGCGTGCTCGATCTCGCCTTCGACGCAGTCGGCCATCAACGATGCGGTGGCCGCTGGGGCGGCCGTCGCGGTCGCGGCTGGCAACGAGGCGTCCGACGCCTCAGGCTTCTTCCCTGCAAGCTGCGACAACGTGATCACCGTGGCGGCTAGTGATGCCCGCGGGTACCTGGTGAGTCGCTACTCCAACTACGGTGAGACCGTCGAGATCATGGCGCCCGGCGGCGATGTGAACAGGGACGACACCGGTGATGGCAATCCCGACGGCGTGCTCAGTATGGTGAGGGGTGGGTATGCGTACTACAACGGCACCTCGATGGCGGCACCGCATGTCGCGGGTGTCCTCGCCCTCTGGCTCGCGAAGGATAGTACGCTGACGCCCGCTCAGTTGCTCGCCAAGCTCGAGGACAGCGCGCTGCCGCGCTCCGCGACCGAGTGCCCCCGCCCGTGCGGCGCGGGGCTCCTGAACGCGCTGGGCACGCTTCCGCCGCCGACCCTGATGGTCACTGTGAGACTGGACCCGGACAAGAAGCTGAAGAACGGTGAGACGACGACGGCCGTGGCGACGGTCATGCTGGACGGTGTGCCGCAGGCCGGCAAGACCGTAGCGTTCAGCAGTGTTGACCCGAGCGTGGCGACGGTGTCGCCGACCAGTGTCGTGACCGACGCTGGTGGTGTGGCGACCAGCACGGTGACCGGCGTGTCTCGCGGCAACACGACGATCACCGCCGTGGTGGATGGCGTGAGTGGCTCCACGCCTGTGCGGGTGCCCGAGCTGTCGGTGATCGGGCTGTTCATCCTGGCTCTCCTGGTCCTCACTGCGGGGCTGCTGCGTCGAAGGATTGCAGCCAGGCAAACCAGGTCGTGAGAAGTGGCCTCAGGAGGGGTTCTGTGGTGAGGGCACCCGTGTTCGCTCGAGCGAACTTGCGGTTCGTGCTTGCGCTGGCCGTGATCGCCGGTCTGCTGCTGCTCGACTCTCGCGAGGAGATGCTGGGCCCGGTACTACTGCCGTTGCGAACGCTCACCGCCAAGACGGCGCTCGCCCTGATCCAGTGGCTGGGCATGGAGGCTGTGCGCCAGGCGTGCGCTATCTATCATCCGGGTGGCTTCGCCTACGAGATCTCGCGCGGCTGCATTGGCCTCGTTCCGATTGCGTTCCTCGTCGTCTCCGTGCTGGCGTATCCGGGCAACCAACGTAGCAGGCTTGCGGGGCTCGCATTGGGTGTCCTGTTCCTGGTCGTGCTCAACCTGATCCGGCTGGTGCACCTCTTCTACCTGGGCGTGCACCAGCCGCAGCTCTTCGAGCTGGCGCACAAGGTGCTATGGCAGGCGGTGATCGTTCTCGCGGTGTTTGCACTCTGGATCGTTTGCACGACGCGGCTGGATCTCAGAGGAACACCGGCACAGCGTAGTCGCGCTGTTCGGCCGCGTGGTCAGCAACACCTTCACACCGGAGAGGGTAGTGGCGGTCGCGAGAGAGCACTGGAGGCGGCGAGCTATCTGGAGGCAGGCGGATGAATCCCTTGAAGCAACTGGGCGAGTACGGCCAGTCGGTCTGGCTGGACTACATACGCAGGAGCTTGATCACGAGCGGCGAGCTGCAGCGCCTGATCGATGAGGACGGGCTCAGAGGTATGACGTCCAATCCGGCCATCTTCCAGAAGGCGATCACCGGTAGTGCCGACTACAAGGACGCTCTGGCCGCGCTGGCCGCCGAGAAGGACCTCGATGCCAAGGGGCTCTACGAGCGGCTCGCCATCGAGGACATCCGGCAGGCCACCGATGTGATGTCGCAGGTGTACGCGGACAGCCGTCGGCGGGACGGCTACGTCAGCCTCGAGGTATCGCCGGACTTGGCCCACGACACCGAGGGCACGATCGAGGAAGCACGCCGGCTCTGGAGCGCCCTGGGCCGCGGCAACGTGATGATCAAGGTGCCCGCGACCGAGGAAGGCATCCCTGCCATCGAGCAGCTGATCAGCGAGGGGATCAACGTCAACGTCACGTTACTATTCGCTAGAGACACGTACGAGCGGGTGGCCGAGGCCTACCTGCGCGGCCTCGAGCGCTTCGTGGAGAGCGGTGGTGACGTCGGCCGCGTGGCCAGCGTGGCGAGCTTCTTCGTCAGCCGCATCGATTCGGCCGTCGACGCCATCGTGGCCGAGCGGCTGGAGGATGCGAGGGACGCCGGCGAGCGAGCGCGCCTGCAGAGTGTGCTCGGCAAGACGGCCATCGCGAACGCGAGGCTGACGTACCGCCGCTACAAGGAGCGGTTCTCCGGCCCGCGCTGGGAAAGCTTGGCCAGGAAGGGTGCGCAGACACAGCGGTTACTTTGGGCCAGCACCAGCACCAAGAACCCGGAGTATCCCGACGTGCTCTACGTCGAGGAGCTTATCGGGCCGGAGACCGTGAACACCATTCCTCCGGCCACGTACGACGCGTTCCGTGACCACGGACGCCTGCGGTTTTCCCTCGAAGAGGATCTCGATGGGGCGCGCGCCACGCTCAAGACGCTCGAGGATCTGCGCATCTCCCTGCAGGAGGTCACCGACCACCTGCTCGCAGACGGTGTGCGGCAGTTCTCGCAGGCCTTCGCCGGGCTGCTGGAGGCTGTCGAGGGGGGCTGCCGTGCGCCGGCCAGGGCCGTGGCCGCGCGTCAGACCTACTCGCTGCCGAAGCCGCTGGCCGGTGTCGTGGACGCCGCTCTCGAGGACTGGAGGACGGGCGGCAAGACGCGGCGACTCTGGGCCCGGGACGCGTCTCTCTGGACGGGTAGCGACGAGGCCGAATGGCTGGGCTGGCTGGGGATCACCGAGGACCAGCTTACGACTCACCTGGAGCGCTTCAAGCGGATCGCAGGAGTCATGAGGGCCGAGAACTTCTCAGACGCTCTACTGCTGGGCATGGGTGGCTCCAGTCTGTGTGCCGAGGTCCTCAAGATGACCTTCGGGAAGGTCGATGGTTTCCCGGAGCTCCACGTGCTCGACTCCACCGACCCGGCGCAGGTCAAAGCCTTCGAGAGCAAGGTCGACCTCGAGCGGACCCTGTTCATCGTATCGAGCAAGTCGGGGACGACAACCGAGCCCAACATCTTCATGCAGTACTTCTTCCAGCGCCTGAGGGACAGGGTCGGTGCCGAGAAGGCTGGCCGCCACTTCGTGGTTGTGACCGATCCCGGATCGCCGCTGCAGCAGCTAGCTGAGCGAGAGGGCTTCCGCCGTGTGTTCTTCGGCGTGCGTAGCATAGGCGGCCGCTACTCGGCGCTCTCCGACTTCGGCATGGTACCGGCAGCGGCGATGGGTCTGGATGTGGGCCGTCTGCTGGATCGTGCCGAGGAGATGGTCCAGGCGTGCGCGGCTTGTGTGCCCGTCGCGGAGAATCCCGGCGCCGTGCTCGGCGTGATCCTGGGCGTTCTGGGTAAGGCCGGTCGCAACAAGGTGACACTGGTGACCTCGCCCGGTATCTGGGACTTGGGTGCCTGGCTCGAACAGCTGCTGGCCGAATCCACCGGCAAGCGAGGTGTCGCGCTCATCCCGGTGGACCGCGAGCAGCTGGAGCCGCCGGAGGTCTACGGCGAGGACCGCCTGTTCGTCCACCTGCGCCTCGCGCCGCAGCCTGATCCCCAGCAGGACGACGCGGTCGCCCGATTGGAAGGGGCGGGCCAGCCGGTCGTGCGGATCGAGATCGCCGACCGTTATGACATCGGCCAGGAGTTCTTCCGTTGGGAGTTCGCCACCGCCGTCGCCGGCTCCATCCTCAGCATCAATCCCTTTGACCAACCGGACGTCGAGGCCAGCAAGCTGGCGACCCGTGCGCTCACGGCTGAGTTCGAGAAGACGGGCGCGCTACCGAAGGAGACGCCGATCGCGGAAGAAGGCGGCATCAAGCTGTTCGCCGACGAGCGGAACGCCAAGGAACTCGCCCGGGCCACAGGAGGTGGGTCGGTTCCCGCCTACCTGAAGGCCCACCTGAACCGGCTGCAGCCGGGTGACTACCTCGGCCTGCTGGCCTACGTCGAGATGAGCGAGGCGCACGATGAGCAGCTGCAGGCCATGCGCCATCAGGTGAGAGACGCGCGCCACATTGCCACCTGTCTGGGCTACGGACCGCGCTTCCTGCACTCGACGGGCCAGGCCTACAAGGGCGGACCTAACTCCGGCGTCTTCCTCCAGATCACCTGTGACGACGCTGCGGACGTCCCCGTACCCGGCCAGAAGTACACCTTCGGCATCGTGAAGGCGGCGCAGGCGCGAGGCGACTTCCAGGTACTGGCGGAGCGTGAGAGACGTGTGTTGCGTGTGCACCTGGGAGCGGATGTCCTTGCCGGACTAGACATACTACGCGAGCTGGTGAGCGAGGCGTTGGCCTGACCGCCGCGACGCCCGGGCTCACCACTGCCAAGATGAGGAGATCGCTGATGCAATTGGGCATGGTCGGACTCGGTCGGATGGGCGCCAACATGGTACGGCGCCTGATGAAAGACGGGCACGAGTGTGTCGTCTTCGACCTGAACCCGGAGAACGTGAAGCAGTTGACGGGAGAAGGTGCGAAGGGCGCCACGTCGCTGGACGATTTCGCCCAGAGACTGAGCGTGCCGCGGGCCGCCTGGGTGATGGTCCCGGCGGGCGATCCGACCGACCAGACGGTGATGGCACTGGCCGAGCGGTTCGAGAGCGGCGACATCGTGATCGACGGCGGCAACTCGTACTTCAAGGACGACCTGCGGCGGGCACGCCGGCTGGCGGAGAAGGGGATCCATTACCTAGATGTGGGGACCAGCGGCGGCGTCTGGGGCACGGAGCGCGGCTACTGCCTGATGATCGGCGGGGAGAACGAGGCAGTGGAGCGTTTGGACCCGATCTTCAGGACGCTGGCGCCCGGACGTGGCGATATCGAGCGCACGCCAGGGCGTGACAGGAAGCCGGGCACGGCGGAGGAAGGCTACCTGCATTGTGGCCCCGCCGGCGCCGGCCATTTCGTGAAGATGATCCATAATGGCATCGAGTACGGAATGATGCAGGCGTACGCCGAGGGCTTTGACATCCTGCGCAGCGTTGAGCGCTATGATCTTGACCTGGCCGATGTCGCGGAGGTCTGGCGGCGCGGCAGCGTGGTGACCTCCTGGCTGCTCGACCTGACGGCGACCGCGCTGCTGGAAGACCCCGAGCTATCCACCTACAGCGGCTTCGTCCAGGATTCCGGTGAGGGTCGCTGGACAATCCTCACGGCCGTCGAGGAGGCCGTCCCGGCGAACGTGCTCTCGGCTTCACTCTACACGCGGTTCCGTTCGCGGCAGCAGCACACTTTTGCGGAGAAGGTGCTCTCGGCCATGCGTCATAAGTTCGGCGGGCACACAGAGCCGCCGAAGAGTGCCTAGGCGAACCGGCGAGCTTCCCTGTGAGCGGGAGAAGTGGTAGACATGACTAACGAGATGGCTGGCGCGTCGGCGAGCCCGGCAGGTCCCTGTGTGATGGTCATCTTCGGCGCGGGAGGTGACCTGACCCGGCGCAAGCTGATCCCCGCGCTTTACAACCTCGCCGAATCCCATCTACTGTCCGATAGCTTCGCGGTGGTCGGATTCGCTCGGGATTTCACCGACGAGTCGTTTCGGGACAAGCTGAGTCGTGAGATCAAGGAGTATCTCACTGGGGAGTGCAGGCCCGAGCTCTGGGATTGGCTCGAGCGACGCATCTACTGCGTCGCCGGTGACTTCCGTGACCGGGAGGCGTACGGCCGGCTGAAAGCGCGGCTCGCGGAGGTGGACAGCGAGCATGGGACCGGCGGCAATTACCTCCACTATCTGGCGACGCCGCCCAGCTTCTTTTGCGAGATCGTCAAACAGCTAGCCGAGGTCGAGCTGACCTGCGAGGACCAGGGTCCCTGGCGTCGGGTGGTCGTCGAGAAGCCGTTCGGCCACGATCTGGACTCGGCGCGGGCATTGAACCGGGAGCTGCAGCGCCTGCTGAACGAGTCGCAGATCTATCGCATCGATCACTACCTGGGCAAGGAGACGGTCCAGAACCTCTTGGTCTTCCGCTTCGCGAACGCCATCTTCGAGCCCATCTGGAATCGGCGCTACGTGGACCATGTGCAGATCACCGTGGCCGAGCAGGTGGGTGTCGGGACGCGTGGCCGCTACTACGAGGAGGCCGGCGCGCTGCGCGACATGGTGCCAAACCACCTGTTTCAACTGATGGCGCTCATCGCCATGGAGCCGCCGATCTCGTTCGAGGCGGAGGCAGTCCGCAATGAGAAGGGCAAGATCATGCGCGCCATCAAGCCGGTTGAGCCCGATGAAGTGCTCAACCTGACGGTGCGGGGACAGTATGGCGAGGGGGCGATGCCGAACGGCGATAGAGTGCCGGGCTATCGCTCGGAGCCGAATGTGCCGCCCAACGCCACCACCGAGACGTACGCCGCGCTCAAGCTGATGATCGATAACTGGCGTTGGGCCGATGTGCCCTTCTATCTGCGCACGGGCAAGCGGCTGCCCGCTCGCTATACCGAGATCGCCATGCAGTTCAAGCGGGCGCCTTTCATCATGTTCCGGCAGACGCCCGTGGAACACCTGGAGCCGAATCAGCTGGTCCTGCGTATCCAGCCGAACGAGGGGATCTCGCTCTCGTTCAGTGCCAAGATTCCGGGGCCGGCGGTCCGGATCGGCGGTGTGGACATGGATTTCTGCAACGCCGACTACTTCGACAGCACGCCGACGACAGGGTATGAAACGCTGCTTTACGACTGCATGAACGGCGATGCGAGTCTCTTCCAGCGGGGCGACAACGCGGAGGCTGCCTGGAGCGTGGTGGCCCCCATCCTCGATGTCTGGGGTGCCTTGCCGCCTCGCAACTTCCCCAACTACGGTGCCGGTAGCTGGGGGCCAAAGGAAGCCGACGAGCTCCTGCAGCGGGACGGGCGACGCTGGAGAGGTCTGTGATGAAAGTCCTGGCCGGCGATATCGGCGGTACCAACGCCCGGCTGGCGGTCTACGAGGTCGGGCTGACGCCCTACCGGGAGCTGGCCGCGGAGACGTTTCCCAGCCGGCAGTATTCGAGTCTGGCGGACATTGTAGCGGGCTTCAAGAGATCCCACGGCCTCAAGTGCGAGCGAGCCTGCTTCGGGGTCCCGGGCCCCGTGGTGGACGGACGTGCTCAGACAACGAACCTGCCGTGGCTGGTCGACGCCTCCAGGCTGGCGACGGCGGCCGGGGTCGAGGTCGTGGCCGTTATCAACGACCTCGAAGCGCAGGCCTTCGGCATCGCCGCCCTCGCTCCCGAAGACTTCCTGATGCTCAACGCGGGCAGTCCGGCGACAGCCGGCAACCGCGCTCTCATCGCCGCCGGGACCGGCCTCGGCGAAGCCGGCCTCTATTGGGACGGGCATGCGCACCACCCGTTCGCTTGCGAGGGCGGTCACACCAGCTTCGCGCCTCACGGCGAGCTCCAGGTCGCGCTGCTCCAGTTCTTGGAAAGGCGCTACGGGCACGTCAGCTGGGAACGGCTGGTCTCTGGGCCCGGCCTCGCCAACATCCACGATTTCCTGCTTGAATGTCGGGGAGCTGAGAGCCCTGCCTGGTTCGTCGAGGAGACGCAGGCAAGGGGGGACGCAGCCCCGGTGATCACGAAAGCGGCCTTGGAGGGACGTTGCGAGCTCTGCGTCGAAACGCTCGACCTGTTCGTCGAGCTCTTCGGCGCCGAAGCCGGCAACCTCGCCCTCAAGATCATGGCGACCGGCGGGCTGTTTGTGGGCGGCGGCATCGCGCCCCGCGTTGTCGAGGTGCTCAAGCACGGCCGCTTCATGGAGGCGTTCGTCGACAAAGGCCGTATGCGGTCGTTGCTGGAGGCGGTCCCGGTGCGGGTGATCATGAACGAGAGCACGGCGCTCCTGGGCGCGGCTCGCTATGCGGTGACCGTGGGAGCTGAGGCGTAGACAAAGTATGGCATGTCTTGGCACGAGCGTGAGCCAGTTTCTCGCTGGCAAAGGGGCCTACGGTGCGGCCGCCGATCCAGAACTCGCCGCACTGATCCAGCGACTACCTCTCGCGATCGGCAGCCGCGGCGACGTCGAGCTCTACGAGCGGTTCGTGGCCTCCGGCGGACCGTGACCGATATGGGAAGGAAGGCCAGGTTCCAGCTGCGCATCTTCAGCGATCCCGAGCAGCTGGCCCGCGGTGCTGCGCAGGAGTTCGTGCGTCGGACGACGGCAGGGCAGGCCGCCGAGCGCCCATTCGCTGTCGTCCTCTCGGGCGGTTCCACACCTAAGCGCATGTTCGAGCTGCTCGCTGGGGAGCCGTACCGCGACCAGGTGCTCTGGGAGCGGATCCATTTCTTTTGGGGCGATGAGCGCAGCGTGCCGCCAGACCACCCCGATAGCAACTTCGCTGCAGCGAACCAGGCGTTGCTGTCGCGGCTCGAACTGTCGGCGGACAACCTGCACCGCATCCAGGCCGAACTGGATGATCCAGGGCTGGCGGCCGCCAGGTACGAGGACGAGCTCCGCCGCTTCTTCGGCCTGGCCGAGGAAGAGATGCCCCGTTTCGACTTGGTGTTCCTGGGGATGGGGGCGGATGGCCATACTGCGTCGCTGTTCCCTGGTACGCAGGCCCTCGACGAGGAGCGGCGCCTGGCCGTGGCCACCTGGGTCGCGAAGCTCGGCGCTCACCGGGTGAGCCTGACTTGCCCCGTCTTCAATAACGCTGCATGTATACTGTTCCTGGTGAGCGGTGCGGAGAAGGCTGAGACGTTGCGGCAGGTGCTGGAAAGTGGCCGGGAGCCGCTCCGATATCCCGCGCAGCTGATCCGGCCGCAGAATGGAGAGCTACTCTGGTATGTGGATGAGGCGGCAGCCCAGAGGTTGCAGCCTTCCGCCAATAAGGATTGAAGTTATAAGCGCTTAGGGATCAAGGAGGGAGGTAGGAACCATGGCCGTAGAGACTGCCGGCGGCCTGGCGCAGATCCAGGATCTGCTGGCCGAGGAGGCAGAGAGTCTGCTTGCTCACACCTGTGAGGGGATCCCGAAGGAGATGCTGCATCTTCCGGGCTCCGACTTCGTCGATCGTGTGCTCGCGCGCTCAGACCGCAAGCCGCAGGTGCTGGTCAACCTGCAGCGTATCTTCAACAGCGGACGGCTGGCCGGGACCGGCTACCTGTCGATCCTGCCTGTTGATCAGGGGATCGAGCACTCGGGTGCCGCATCCTTCGCACCCAACCCGGTCTATTTCGATCCGGAGATGATCGTGGAGCTGGCCATCGAGGGCGGCTGCAACGCCGTGGCTTCGACGCTGGGTGTGCTCGGAGCCGTTTCGCGCAAGTACGCACACAAGATCCCGTTCCTCGTGAAGATCAACCACAACGAGCTGCTCACCTATCCCAACAAGTACGAGCAGGTGCTGTTCGCGAACGTCGAGCAGGCCTGGGACCTGGGCGCGGCAGCGGTCGGCGCCACTATCTACTGGGGCTCTGAGCACGCCAGCGACGAGCTGGTCGAGGTCTCGGAGGCGTTCGCCGCCGCCCACGAGATGGGTATGGCTGCGTTCCTATGGTGCTACTTGCGGAATCCCGCCTTCAAGAAAGACGGCGTGGACCACCATACAGCGGCCGATCTCACGGGGCAGGCAAATCACCTTGGCGTGACCATCGAAGCGGACATTGTCAAGCAGAAGTTGCCGACCCATGCCGACGGCTACAATGCGCTCAAGTTCGGCAAGACCCATAGGCTGGTCTATGAGAAGCTGGTCACCGACAACCCGGTGGACCTCGTCCGCTGGCAGGTGGCCAACTGCTACATGGGACGGGTCGGCCTCATCAATTCGGGCGGCCCCTCCACCGGCAAGGGCGACAAGGCCGAGGCCGTGCGTACGGCGGTGATCAATAAGCGCGGCGGCGGCATGGGGTTGATCTCGGGTCGCAAGACCTTCCAGCGTCCCATGAAGGAGGGCGTCGAGCTCTTCCACGCGATCCAAGATGTCTACTTGAACAAAGACATCACGGTCGCCTGAACTGCAACCGCAGTCAGGTTCGCGTGCTGCGGGGCGCGGTAGGCTCCGGTGACGAGACGGGCGAGTCGGCCGGCGACTCGCCCGTCTCGTAGCGGTAGACGAGGTTGTTCGAGAGGAGGCCGCCCTTCTCCGGTAGCCGGCTGAGGGCGTCCAGCGTCTTGCTGCCGTCGTACTGCACGGAGGCCTGCCGCACCTCGGTGTAGGGGTCGAACCTCGAGAATCGGTTCTGTTGGTCCTCAGGGTGACCGTGCTAAACGTTAACGTCAGACGGGCCGCCATGTTTGTTGCGCGTCGCTAACGCGGGTCGCATATTGCGAAACTGCGAGAGCACCCCCCAGCTCCAGACGCCTGTACTACCTGTGGAAGGGCGAGCGACACGGCATGACGCCCACTCTGCCCGACCCCATTGATCGGCTCAAGGCCAGCCTCTCGGACCGCTATGCCATCGAACGCGAGATCGGTCGGGGAGGGATGGCCACGGTCTATCTGGCCCGGGACCTCAAACACGAGCGCCGCGTGGCGATCAAGGTGCTCCGCCCCGAGTTGTCCACCGCGCTCGGGGCTCAACGCTTCCTGCGCGAGGTCAGGATCGCCGCGCAGCTGCAACATCCTCACATCGTGCCGATCTTCGATTCCGGCGAGGCCGCCGCCCTGCTGTATTGCGTCATGCCCTACGTTGAGGGCCAGACGCTGCGAGAGCTCCTCGAGCGCGAGAGACGGTTGCCGGTCGAAGATGCGCTTCAGATCGCCCGCAATGTTGCCCATGCCCTGAGCTATGCACACGCGCGCGGGATCGTCCACCGTGACATCAAGCCGGAGAACATACTGATCTCGCAGGGCTATGCCGTGGTCGCCGATTTCGGGATCGCGCGAGCGCTCACAGAGGCGGGCGGTGAAGGGTTGACGCAAACCGGCATCGCGATCGGGACACCGACCTACATGAGCCCAGAGCAGTTGGAGGCCGGCGCGCAGATCGACGGCCGCAGCGATCTCTACAGCCTGGGTTGCGTGCTCTATGAGATGCTGGCCGGGCAGCCGCCGTTCACGGGGTCGAGCGTTCAGGTGATCATGGCGCGCCATGTCATGGATCAGGTGCCCTCGGTCCGCAGCGCCCGTTCCGAAGTGCCCGAGTCGGTTGAACTGGCGATCGCCAGGAGTCTGGCCAAGGCGCCGACCGACCGTTTTTCGACCGGCGAGCAGTTCGTCAGTGCGTTGACGACTCCAGCGGCCGTCACGCCGCCAGATCAGCCCGTCGCTGTACTGCCTGACTGGGTCACGCCATCCCTCTTCGCAGAGCTGCGGCGTCGCCGGGTGGACCGGGCTGCTGTCCTCTACGCCGCCATCGCTCTGGGCGGGGTCTTGGTGGCCGGGCTCATCTTCCGTGTACTGAGCTTCCCAGCCTGGGCGTTCCATGCCGTCGTCGTAGCCGCAGTCATAGGCTTTCCGGTCAGTCTTGTACTGGCCTGGATGTTTGATCTCACTGCGGAGGGGCTGAGGCGTACGACGCCGATGCGACTGAAGTGGACTCCGCCGGACAGCGCACAGCTCGAAGTCACGCCTACACCGCCGACGGAGGGGGTGTGGGAGACCAAGGAAACAGTTCCGATGCCCACCCCGGAGAGGGTGTATGAGGCGGATCGGGTACTCACTCCCCAGCAGGCTGTCAGCGCGGCGGTGCCGGTGGTTGACGCAGACGTGTCCTTGCTCAACAGCAGGTTGGGCTTGACCTTGCTGCTGGGCGTGGCCGTTCTGTTCAATTGGGCGGAGACCGCGCTCGAGACCTGGGTGAGTACAAGGCTCGACGGCGTGCCGGAGCTCAGGCACCAGGTGGCGTACGCTGTACACTGGTTCGAGGGTTTCTATCGTTTCGATTACCACGACGTGACCAACGCGCTCGCTACTTACGGATATTCGAGTGCGTATTTCTTTGTCTGGCCTGTGTTGTTCATCCTGGTCGGCTTCGCCCTTGTCCGACGAGAAGATATCTCGGCGTTCCGCATCTTCTCCTTCGCCGCCCTCATTGATTATGCGATCAGCCTGCCCTTCTTCATTCTCTTTCCTGTCCCTGAACGCTGGGCGTACTCGGAGTCAGGTGCGATGCTGCTCTCGGATCGATGGTCGTCGCAGCTGATCGAGCTGGTGCGACCGCTGAGTGCTTTGGACAACTGTTTTCCCAGCTTTCATGTGTCCCTTACCGTGGTGATGATCGTCTTGAGCTTCCTATATCGACTGCGCCTGCGCCGCAGTATAGCAGCACTGGGAGTGACGATAGTCCTCTCGACTTTCGTGCTGGGTATCCATTGGCTAGCCGACATCATCGCAGGGCTCGCCGTCGGGACCCTTAGCGTGGTGCTGGCGTTGCGTCTCAATGACCGCGTGGGCAGGCCCGCTGTCGCAACGCGTCAGCCGTTCACAGTGAAGATGGGAAGAGTAACGCTTACCTGTCTGGCAGCGGTCCTGTGTCTGGCTTCGAGTGTGTCTGCGGCTCCCCAGCAGCAGGTGACTTTCATCGAGGTCGCGCTGGACGAGGAGACCCGGAGAGCGGACGGGGAGCTGCGAACCTATCTGGAGGAAAAGGCTGGTATCGTAGCTCTGTCCGAGCGACCCATGGAGTATGACGCGGTCATCAACCGGCTGGCTGACTGGAACCGTGAGAGAGGGGACTTCCTGGCTCGGATGACGCCCTATGCGCTGGTCGCCGCCGAGCTACTGGGGGCCGATTTGGAGATCTTGGCCACCTATGTCAGCAGAGCTACCGGTAGCACAACCTATCACTCCTACTTCGTGGTCTTCAAAGACCGCTTCCCGTACATGCCCGAGCTTGCCACTCTCGTCGAGTACCTGAAGGATCTGGAGTCGCCAGCGAGCTTCATCTACCACAACAGATTCAGCACCTCGAGCTACTTCCTGCCCGCGCTCTACTTCCGCGAGCACGGCATCTTCAACATGGCCCAGTCAACGGAATACCATACGGCCATTCACTCGAAGAAGCTGGGGAATAGCAGCTCAGACTTGGTGAGGGGCGTGGCGGCGGGCCAGTACGACCTGGCGGCAGTCTGGGACGGAACGAAAACGAAGTTCGAGTCACCGGGCGATCTGTACGAGGAATACGGTAGCCGGGTGCATTTCATCCAGTTGCCTACGGAGCTGCCTAACGATCTGCTCGTCGCTTCCGCCTCCATGGACTCGAGTGTGCTGGCCAGGATCCGGGCAGCCATCGACTCGATGGCGCCGGACCAGATCGATGAGGGTGACTTCCTGACGTGGCGCAACATCAACAGGGCCCCGGATGCGCGACGGGCACTGGCCAACCTACGCTGGCTGGCTAGGGAGCGACCGGCGCCGGTAACCGTAGATGTGCGGGCTTCGAGCACTGATGAGATGGCAGTGCCGGGAGAGTATCTCGATGCTGCCCGGCAGGCCGTGCGTCTTTCCGGAACGGAGTTCGTCAACTACGACGGCGACTTCCACGCTCACCGCGACTACATCTGGACTCTGAGTCCGATACATGATGGTGCTATTCTGGTGACGAGCAGGATCGCCGGCTCCGATATCGATGACCAGGAGTTCCAAATCAGCTTCAGGGATACGGAGGATCTCACCAGGCGAATCGGCAACTTGATACACACTCGCCTGCACCGCATTCGCTACGTCTGGCCTTACAGGATGGAGCATCCGACGGTGATTCGCGACGTCGGCTTCAATATGCCGCTAGATGCCAGCGTTAAAGTGCGCAAGATCACCTGGATGGACGCACCACGGAATCTGTTTCTGGAGGATGCGGAATTCGACGCGAATATCGGCCATGCAGACTTTTACAAGTTCGAGCTCTATCCCGACTTCGTCACTGCGAGCGGAGGGGACGTGTTCGGTTTCGATCCGATGAGCAACGTCTCTTATCGAGTGATTCTGGTGAGAGAGGTACGGGAGAGGCCGATATTCCGGATCCTGACCGTCGTCTTCGTCGTGCTGCTCGCCGCTGCCGCGCTCGCCGCGCTACTGGATCTGCGCCGCAGGGAACCTGAAGTGACCACCGGATCCTGACTACCCCAGCCTCGCTGGTCTCAGCCTTTCAATACCTTCCGGGCAGCGTGATATCCCGGCGCGCCGCTTACGCCGCCCCCCGGGTGCGTGCCCGCCCCGCATAGGTACAAGCCCGAGATCGGTGTGCGGTAGCGCGACCAACCCGGCACAGGGCGCATGAACAGAAGCTGGTCCAGCGTCATCTCCCCGTGATAGATGTTGCCTTCCGTCAGGCCGAAGGTCGCCTCCAGGTCGAGAGGTGTCAGGACCTGCCTGTGCAGGATGGCGGACCCGATGTTGGGCGCGTAGCGGGCCAAAGTCTCGACAACCCGGTCGCTGAGCTCGCCGCGCTTGGCCTCGTCCCAGACGCCGTCTCTCAAATGGTAGGGAGCGTACTGAACGAGCACCGACATCACATGCTTGCCTGGAGGCGCCAGGCCAGGGTCTGCTAGCGACGGGATCAGTGCCTCGAGGTAGGGTTCCCGCGAAAGGTCCCCATGCTTCGCGTCGTCGTAGGCGCGTTCCAGATAGGCGAGGCTCGGGCTGATGGAGATGACGCCCCGCAGCACGGCCTCCTCGCCTGGGGCAGAGCTGAAGTTCGGTAGCTCGCCCAGCGCCAGATTCACTCGGGCAACGCCGCCTCGGTACTTGATGTTGCGGACCGCGCGCTGGAAACTGGGATCCAGGTGGATAGGATCCACCAGGTCAAGGAAAGTCCGCATCGGATCGGCGCCCGAGACAACGCGAGCAGCTGCGATCTCTTCACCGCTCACCAGGGCGACACCTGTGGCGCGACCTTCTTTCACCAGGATTCGCTCCACCCAGGTGTTGGTTCTGATCTCGGCACCGTGTTCTCGCGCCGCCGCTTCGAGGGCCTTGGTCAGGTTCCCGATGCCCCCGCGCACGCGCGCCGTGCCCCGTAAGGCGCCGTCGCGGACGCCCACATGATGATGAAGGAAGAGGTAGGCGGTGCCTGCCGCCATCGGGCCCTGGAAGATCCCGGTGATACCTGCAGCTCCCAGCACGCCTTTCAAAAGATCGGTCTCGAACCATTCATCGAGCAGTTCTCTGACCGTCATGGGAAGCAGCCGCAGCACTTCCATCATTCCCCGCCGGCCGAGGCGTCGCAGATGTCTGCGCACTCGCAGCAGCTTCCACAGATCGCTGGACTTGCGTGAGAGCAGGTTGGGCGGCGGCTCGCGGTACAGCGATTCGAGAAAGCCGGCTCCCTGAGTCACCAAGGCGGTGAAAGCCGGCCACCTGTCCGCATCGCCCCTCGAGTGCTTACGGATCGCTTCGACTGAGTCCTTAGGCTGCCGCCAGAGCAGCAGCTGGCCTCCGTCCGACGTCGCTGCGAAAACCGTCGGGTCGCAGGGCAAGAGCTCGAGTCCGTGCCTCTCGAGTCGCAGATCTCTAACCACGGCCGGGTGTAGCCAGCTGATGTGGTGAGCCCCGGTGTCGAACGTGAAGCCCGGGAAGACCTCTTCGCTGACCGCAGCGCCGCCCACCAACTCCCGGCGTTCCAGCACTAGGACCCGCAGCCCGGCCCTGGCCAGGTACGCTGCAGCGACCAGGCCATTGTGCCCGGCGCCGATGACGATGGCATCGTAAGCGTCGTTCATCGCTACAAGTCCCTCAACATTTCCAGGGCGGCCAAGCGACCTGAGGCGCCCGAGATGCCACCACCTGGGTGCGTGCCGGAGCCGCACTGGTAGAGGTTTTTGAGCGGTGTGCGATAGTCGACCCATGGCGGTGCCGGTCGCATGAAGAACAACTGGTGCAGCGCCAGTTCGCCGTGGAAGATGTTGCCCTCGGTGAGCCCGAACTCTTCCTGCATGTCCCACGGCGTGACGACCTGGCGATGGAGGATCACATCCTTGATGTTCGGGGCGTACTCGGCCAGCGTGTCGATCACCGCGTCTCCGAACGCCTCGCGCTGCTGGTCGTTCCAGCCGCCTTCCAACTCGAACGGCGCGTACTGCACGAAGATGGACATCACGTGCTTGCCTGGCGGTGCCATGCTGGGGTCGATCATCGAAGGGATGATGCTGTCCATGTAGGGATGCCGAGAGTAACTCCCGTACTTGGCATCATCGTACGCGCGTTCCAGATACGTGAGACTGGGACTGATCGAGATCGCACCCCGCAGGTGCGGGCCGCGCCCTGGCAGGCACGTGAAATTCGGCAAATCGTCCAGCGCGAGGTTCACTTTGCCGGACGAGCCGCGGATCTTGTAGCGGCGGATCGCATCGACGAACTCGCTCGGCAATTCCTTTATCTCGACCAGCTTGAGGAACGTGAGCTTTGGATCGACCGAGGAGACAACCGTACGGGCTCGGATCTCCTCGCCGTTGTCCAGCGCTACCCCGACGGCCCGCCCGTTCTTCACGATCACCTGCTGCACCGCAGTCTCGGTGCGAATTTCGGCGCCCAGCCGTCGAGCCGCCGCCGCGATGGCGTCGGTCACCCCGCCTGTCCCGCCTTTGGGGAAACCCCACGCTCGGAAGACACCGTCGATCTCGCCCATGTAGTGATGAAGCAGCACGTAGGCCGTACCCGGCGAGCGAGGACCGAGGAAGGTGCCGATGATCCCACTCGCCGACATCGTCGCTTTCAGTGGCTCGCACTCGAACCACTCGTCCAGGAAATCGGCGGCGCTCATGGTCATCAGTTTGCACAGGGCGTAGAACTGCTCCGCACCCAGGCCGCGAATATGCTTCCCCAGCTTGGCAAGCGAGAGCACATGCTTCGGGCTGAGCGATGTCGGATCCGGCGGTACGATGCCGAGGATCGGCTTCACCGCGAACGCCAGCTGATACATCAGCTTGCCGAATTCGTCGTAGGTGTCCGCATCCTTCGGGGAGTGGCGATAGAGTTCGCGCCGCGTTTGATCATGGTCAGCCCAGCGTACCAGATAGTCGCCGTTAGGCAGAGGCGTAAGCGTGCTTTCCAGAGGCAGGATCTCCAGACCGTGCCTCGGCAGCTCCAGTTCGCGGATGATCTCAGGACGCAGCAGGCTAACCACGTACGACAGGACCGAGAACTTGAACCCAGGATAGACCTCCTCCGTGACGGTCGAGCCGCCCAACACGTGGCGGCGTTCCAGCACCAGAACCCGCTTGCCTGCCCGGGCCAGGTAAGCCGCATTGACGAGCCCGTTGTGGCCTCCGCCGATAATTACCGCGTCGTATCGCTTGACCGCATCCATGGTCAGGCTCGCTTCCTTTCCGGGTCGAAGAAGGGAGTATCCACAACGCGCGCCAGCGCTCGCTTCCGCTGATGCTCCACCGTGACTTCCATCGCTACCTCGGTGCCCCGCTCGGCATATGCCGAGCGCAGATGCGCGAGCGCGATATACTTCTTCAGCGTCGGTGACCAGCAGCCGCTGGTCGCATAGCCGATCTGTCTGCGGTGGACGTAGACAGGTACGCTGGCTCGCCAGGCTGTCCCGGGAAGCTCGGGTGGTAAACCGAACTCCCGGTAGAGCGCCTCGAGTGAGTCCCACTGGATCTCCAGACCCTTGAGCTGCCAGGCCGGGCCACGACGCCACTCGTGCAGCAGGGCGGTGCGGCCCACGAAACTGTCCTTCTCCAACTTGACCGTCCATCCGAGCCCGAGCTCGAAGGGTGAAGACTTGCGGGAATCGATGATCGCCCTGTGCGCTGGGATGTAGTCGACGCCCGGCAGGAGCAAGCCCGCCTCGATCCGGGCGATATCTAGGGCCAGTATCCCGGCAGGAGTGATCCTGTACGGCTCACCGCCCTCCATGAGAGCATCCCAGAGTCGCACCGCAAACTGGGCATCCACCCAGATCTCATAGCCAAGATCGCCCGTGTACCCCGTGCGCGAGATCGTCACGGGGATGTCGCCCACGCGGGTGAAGGTGAGGCGGAAGAACTTCACTTCGTCCAGTTCGGCGTCGCAGACGGACTTGAGGATCTCTCTTGAGTTGGGTCCCTGGAGGGCCAAAGCGGCCGTCGAGTCGGATACATCCTCTACCGTCACTCTCAGTCCCACTGCCACGTCGCTGAGCCAACGCAGGTTCGGCAGGTTCGTCGTCAGCCGGAAGACGTCATTATCGAGGCGCTGAAGCGTGCCGTCATCCATGACTTTTCCTGCCTCGTCACACCAGGTGGTGTACATGACCTGCTGGACCGCACATCTCTGCACATCCCGGGTCACGACCCGATTGAGGAGACGCTCCGCGTCGGAGCCACGAATCAGGTACTTGTAGAGCGGGCAGACGTCGAACAGTGCTGCCGAACTGCGGACGGCGTGGTACTCGCGCTCGTGTGTGAGATCATATGAGCTCGCGGCCAGGTAACCCGCCCAGCGTCGCCAGTTCTGGGCCTGGCAGAGGCGGGCGGTCCGCGTGTGGAACAGTGTGCCTCTCAGCATGGAGATCTCCCGACTCAGGCCGCGATGTGCCTTGCTGTGCAACGGGATGCGGGCCTTGGCCGGGGTCGGCTCACCGGGCCGCGGCCCTGGTCCACCCGTGTTAGACGGGGACCCGGATTGCTCTGGGGTTAGGGCCGAAAAGCTAGGGCTGGAGACAAACTAACCTGGTCAGGTGCAGCCGCAATGATGGCAGCGGCCGAGTTCGAACGGCTGCTCTTGCTCGTCTGGCCCACGCGGCCACATACTTCTGCTGAGCTTACCTGCTTTCACTACAGACAGCGAGACAACGTTGCCCGCCTACGATCGAATCGGCGCGCTTCTGGACAGCGGAGCCGCAGTACTGCTTGATGGCTCGATGGGTAGTGAGCTCGTGCGACGCGGCGTGCGCTGGCGCTGGCACGGGTTGCGCACCGATCCCGAGAAAGTGCAGGCTCTGCACGAGGAGTACCTCGCCGCCGGTGCCGACGTGATTCGCACCAACACGTTTCAGCTCAACCCGCGCGTCTATCTGAACGTCTTCCGCAATCCGGACCACATGCGCCATATCGGTGCGCCTGGCGTCGAGGCCCGGGCGGTAGAGCTCACCCGTAAGGCTGTGGAGGTGGTTCGGGCCGCGCGGGACGCGTCGCGCCGTGACGCGGCCATCGCGGGCGTCCTGTCCCCGCTCGAGCACTGCTTCCGGCCAGACCTGGCGCCCAAAGCGGCCCAGGCCCGTGCCGAGCATGCCGAGATCGCCAGCTTGCTCGCTGAGGGCGGCGTCGACCTTCTGATCCTGGAGTCGATGAACACGATTGGCGAGGCACAGGCGGCGGCGCAGGCCGCTCTCGACACAGGCCTCCCGGTCTGGGCGAGCTTCGTGCCGGGGCCCGAAGGTGAGATCCTGAGCGGCGATTCGCTGGTGGTGGGAGCGAAAGCGATGGATGAGCTGGGCGTCCACGTGATCCTGGTCAACTGCGCACCGCCGGAAGACATCACGCTGGCACTGTCGAAGCTGCGCGCGGCAACGGAGCGGCCGATCGGAGCCTTCGCCCATATCGGTTGCTTCGATCCGCCCTCCTGGAAGTTCGAATTTCACCCACAGTTCGCCGGAACCGAGGCGTGGCCACCTGATCGTTACGCGGACATCGCCCGAAGCTGGCTGGAGGCGGGTACTCGCGTGATCGGCGGCTGTTGCGGGACCGGCCCGGACCATATCCGGGCGCTGCGGGAGGTTCTGTGAGCAACTACGACGCGATCCGCGAACGCCTCGCTGCAGGCGAGCTGGTCATCCTGGACGGCGGCATCGGTACCGAGATCCTTCGGCGCAATCTCTCCTGGGCTGACCACCAGGTCACGGGCTCGCCTGACGCCATCCGCGGGCTCCATGAGGACTACATTCGAGCGGGGGCGGATGTCATAACCACGAACTCATTCCAGCTCGCACGTCGTAGCTTCCTCAGTCACTTTCGCGACGAGGCCCACATGCAACACATCGGGGCCCCGGGGCTGGGTACGCGAGCAGCGGAGATGCTTACCGCTTCGGTCGAGCTGGCGAAACAGGCGCGTGAGTACGTGGCTGCCGATCATCCCGTCGCCGTCGCGGGCGCCGTGACCACGCTCGAGTGGTGCTTCCGTCCTGACCTCGCACCACCAGCTCACGAGATGCGCAGCGAGTACCGGGAGATCATGGACGTAATGGCCGAGGCCGGTGTCGATCTCATTCTGCTCGAGACGGTGAACAGCGTCACCGAGGCTACGGTGGGGTTGGAAGCAGCCCGCCAGGCCGGCCTCCGCTGCTGGGTGGGTTTCGTGTGCGACGAACAGGGCATCCTCTTCACGGGCGAGACGATGGCCGACGCCGAGAAGGCACTGGCGCCGCTCGAACCCGACGTTGTTCTCGTCAACTGCATACCGCCGGATGATGCCACCGCCGGTCTGCGTGAACTGCTCGCCGTCCGGAACGGACCGTGTGGCGTGTACCCGCATATCGGGCGCTTCAATCCGCCGGAATGGCATTTCACCGACGAGTACGCGCCGCCGAGGCTTCTAGAGGAGGCGCGGCGCTGGCGCGACATGGGCGCCCGGGTCATCGGCGGGTGTTGCGGCACGACGCCCGACCACATACGGGCGCTGGCGACCGGGCTCAAGGGTTGACGCCCGGTCACCCGGTCAGCGGGCGACCCTGTAGATCCGGATCGTCGGCCCACCTAGCGTGACGCTGTCTGGCACGAATTCTCTGACGAGCTGATTCTCCGCGAAGAAGGTCTGGTAAAGCTCCGCCTCCCTCGGGTAGTGTTCCGGAGAGCTGATGAAGCGATCGTAATCCGTGCTGCTGAGGGCCACGTAATCCAGCTGGGCTGCCAATTGTGGCGAGCGGGTCAGGCCTTAGTAGCCTAGGTACACGACCTCGTAGTCGTCTGTCAGCTGCTCGACCGGCGGAGTGTAATGCTCGCGGCCGATGCGCGAGCCGGGCGGCAGGTTCTCCGTGATCCAAAGCAGGCTGGCTACACGCGTGTCCGGCAGATTGATGTGGCGGACGTACCGGTACGAACGGACCAGCTGCCCGCACACGCTCACGCACAGGAGTACGGCCACAACACCGTAGGCCGTTGCCGAGCACCAGCGCGTAGCGAGCCGGCGGGAGACCCAATGCTTCAACCAGCCCAGCAGTTGGCACAGGAAGATCCCACCGCAAAGCGCCAGGAACGGGACGACCGCCACAAGGTTGCGTACGAAGAAGACCTTGTACTGTCCGACGAAAAGGAAGAGGCAGAGCGGAAAGCTGAGGAGTATCAGCGCCATCCGGTAGTCCTTTGCCGAGAGCCAGAGAGCCCCGGCCAAAGACAGTAGCATCGGCAGAACCCCGTACCCCTCGAGCGCCAGGACCTTGGCGTAGGGCAGGAAACTGGTACTGGTACTGGACTCAGCCCCGGCATGGCCCGTACTGTAGTGCGCCTCCTCCAGGCTCACAGAGCCGCGAAAGCCTTCGTAGTCGAGAACGGCGTACGGCGTTGTGAGCAGGAAGGTGATCGGCACAGCGAGCAGGCCGATGGCGATGTCCTTGTTCAGAAGCGAACCATTCCTCTTGGCCACCAACAGGTGGGCGATGACCAACGGCAATGCGCCGAGTAAGCCTGTGTACTTGCTGCCCACAGCCAGGCCGGCGAACACCCCGCTCAGCACGTAATACCGGCGTTTGCCACCGTCTGTGAAGATCAACACGGCCATCAGCGCAGCGAGCGACGACCAGAGGGCCACCGGTGAATCGACGGTTACTACGAAGGAGTTGCTGACGTGGAGGAAAGCCGGCGCGATCAGAGCGGCGGCGGCCAGGCCGGCGACGGGATGGATCATGCGCCGTCCCATCTCGTACGTCACGTAGACCGTCGCTGTGGAGATGAGTACAACGAGGATTCTCCCGGCTATGAAGAAATCGATCTCCGGGATACTCGCGACGTTCGAGACGCCGAGGATCAGCCGATTCCAGAGGGCAACTCCCTCGAAGAGTGCGGCCAGCAGGTAGAAGTTGAGGCTCGGGTAATTGAAGAAGTGCGGGTTCAGGTCACCCAATTGAATCATTCTGAGGGCGCGGTAGACCAGGTAACCCTCGTCCGGATGCACCGCGAGCGGGTAGCCGAACCAGACGCCCTTGAAGCGCAGGGCGAAGGCCGCGGTTGCCACGGCCAGCGCCAGCAGCCCATAGAGTCGATCGGTTCTGGCCTGCGGCTCGACCATTGACGTGGCTCCAAGGTCTCAAGTTCGGGAGTCTGGGCTAGCCGATAGGCCGCGAATCCCGCGTGTCCTGGGGCTTTCTGGCAGGGGAGCAGGCTGGGTAGCTAACAGCGATCAGCCGCCTAATTATCGGATCGACCTGTCCAGAGCGCAACACAGGAGTGCTCATGTCGACGCGCGGCCGGCGCGCTACCAGGGCCCGCCACGTAGGGCTATCTTGTAGAGGCCGACGCGACAGCCGAATGCTCAGACCAGCGGGCGAGCCATCAGGAGGCCCAGCATGACCGCCTATCGGACCAGCCAGCTCAACTTCCGCTGCCCGAAGTGCGGGAACACGACCTGCGAGACGGGTGAGATTCGCACAGCGGGCGGCTTCTGGAGCAAGATCTTCGACGTCCAGCACAAGAAGTTCACGACCGTAACCTGCGATCGCTGCAAATACACCGAGATCTATAAGGCCGATAGCAGCATGCTCGGCAATATCTTCGATCTGTTCACTGACTGAATCGCAGGCACTCGCCCAGCCCGCTTGCGCGCGGGGCGCCCATAACGGTTCTGCAGGAGGTACGATACATGCCCTCTCGTTCCCGAAAGATCGTCTCTCTTGCCTCGGCCTTCGCAGCCCTGCTGCTGCCGACCGCGCTGCTGGGCCAAACGGCTCCCGTATCGACGGAACAGCTGAGTGAGCTGCGATTCCGCTCCATCGGACCTGCAGTCACCGGCGGCCGCATCCACGATGTGGAGGCGCTGCCCGAGGACCCGTCGACCATCTACCTGGCCACAGCGTCGGGTGGGCTCTGGAAGTCCATCAACAAAGGCACGACCTGGACGCCGATCTTCGACGACCAGTCGACCAGCACCTTCGGCGACGTGGCGATCGCGCTGGCCAACCCGCTGGTCATCTGGGCGGGCACGGGCGAGCAGAACAACCGACAGAGCACGTCGTGGGGGAACGGGGTCTACCGCTCCAGCGACGGCGGCCAGACCTGGATGCATCGCGGTCTCGAGGAGACCCGCCACATCGGGCGAGTGCTGATCCACCCGAATGATCCCGACATCGCCTACGTGGCGGCGCTCGGCAGCCTTTGGGCGCCCAGCCAGGAGCGCGGCGTCTACAAGACCAGTGATGGCGGCGCCACTTGGAGCCAGGTGCTCTTCGTGGATACGCTGACGGGAGTGGTCGACCTGGTCATGGACCCGTCCGACCCGAACACCCTCTACGCCGCCGCCTACCAGCGGCTGCGTCGGACCTGGGGGCTCAACGGCGGTGGCCCGGGCAGCGGCATCTACAAGACGACGGATGGTGGGCGCAGCTGGCGGAAGTTAAAGAGCGGGGTTCCCGAGGGTGAGGTGGGCCGGATCGGTCTGGCGATAGCGGCGACGAACCCGCGTGTCCTCAACGCGACCATTGAGCATGCCGAGGAGCCAGGCGTCTATCGAAGCGAGGACGGCGGCGAGAGCTGGGAGAGGGTCAACCAGCTGAACCCGCGGCCGATGTACTACAGCCACATCTATATCGATCCCACCAACGAATACCGGGTCTATGTCCTGGCTACTTCCTTCTACGTGAGTGAGGACGGTGGTCGCACGTTCCGCACCCTGCCGACCCGACCGACCTACGACGTCGGCGTGCACAGCGACTTCCACGCGCTCTGGATCGATCCGAACGACTCGCGACACTTCTATCTGGTGGGTGATGCCGGGCTCTACGAGAGCTGGGACCGCGGCGCCACGTACATACGTATCAATAACCTGCCCATCGGTCAGTTCTACGCCATCGGCGTCGACATGCGCGACCCGTACTACATCTACGGCGGCATGCAGGACAACCACTCGTGGATGGGGCCCAGCCGTACACGGAGCTGGATCGGCATCGTCAACGACGAATGGCACCAGATCGGTTTCGGCGATGGGATGTACCACCAACCCGATCCAACCAACTACCGCTACGTCTACGGCAACTCGGAGAACGGGGGACTGACGCTGCTGGATCCGGAGACCGGTGATCGGGTGGATATCCAGCCGCATCCGCGCGAGGGCGAACCGCCGTATCGCTTCGACTGGGTCACGCCCAGCCTCCTGTCACAGCACGATCCGCGCGTCGTCTACTTCGGCGGGAACCGCCTCTTCATCTCGCGGGACCGCGGTGTGAGCTGGGACCGCACTGTTGACCTCACACGCCAGATCGACCGCGACACGCTCCGGCTGATGGGTGTGCTGGGGTCCGAGCCGATGCTCTCGAAGAATGACGGGACCGCCTCGTTCGGCGAGATCATCAGCATCGCTGAGTCGCCGCTGGACCCGAAGATCCTCTGGGTGGGGACCGACGACGGCAACCTGCAGGTCTCTCGCGATGGCGGCTACACCTGGACCGAGGTCTCGCGCAAGATCGAGGGTGTGCCCGACGGCACCTATGTGAGCCGCGTGATTGCCTCTGGGACCGCGCCCGGCGTCGCCTACGTGACCTTCGACGCGCATCGGGACGGCGACCTCGCCCCCTACGTGTTCAGGACGGAAGACTTCGGGGATAGCTGGACCGCCTTGATGAAAGGCTTGCCGCCCGACGGCTCGGTGAACGTGATCCGCGAGCACCCGAGCAACCCGAGCCTACTCTTCCTGGGCAGCGAGCACGCCCTTTTCGTGTCCACCAACGCGGGTCGCTCGTGGACGCACTTCAAGTCTAATCTACCGACGACGCTCTACGATGACCTGCTCATCCATCCGCGTGATGACGACCTGATCGTCGCAACGCATGGCCGCAGCCTCTGGATCCTCGATGACCTCACCCCGCTAGTCGAGTGGTCGGCGGAGGTGACCTCGGCAGCGGCTCACCTCTTCCCGATCCGACCGGCCACCATCTTCCAATACTGGAAGGACACGTCGTATCGCGGGCAAGCGGCTTACGCGGGCGAGAATCCGGTCGAGGGCGCGATCCTCAGCTACTACCTGAGCCATCCCGCCGATGCCGCTAGCATTTCCGTCTCGGACGCGGCGGGACGCGTGATCCGGCGCTTCGAGGTCCCTGGGTCCGGTGGCGTGATCCACCGGGTGAACTGGGATCTGCGACATGAGCCGCCGCCCTTCGAGCCGGACACTGGCCGCGTCGAGGCGCTGCCGCGCTTACCACGACCGGTCACACCGCGCGGACCGTTCGTCTCGCCCGGCATCTACACGGTGACGCTACGCGCCGGCCGCACGCGCTCTTCCCAGACGGTCGTCGTGAGCGGCGACCCGCTCCTCGATCTTTCCCAGGCGGAATGGCACGAGCGCGAGACGTTCCTGCTGGCGCTGCTCGGCCTGCAGCGCCGTGCCTGGGAGGCGGAGCGGCGGGTCGATCAGCTGAGACGTGAGCTCGTCTCGGAGCGCGACTCGCTGGCCGCCCAGGGCGTGGCTCCGGAGCATCTCGTCGCCGGCCTCGACTCGGTCTCGGCACTGGCCGGACGGCTGAGCCGCATCCGCCGTGCGGCCTATGGGCTGGCCGGCGAGCTGAACGGCTCGGGGGTGAGGCAGGGGAGCCTGTATCCGCCGACGGAGACCCAACGGCAGCGGATGCGCGATCTGGAGGCGGCGCTACAGCGCGACTTGGCGGCACTCGCCAGGGAAGAGCGATCCTGAGGATGGCCGAATCCGGAGCTTGCCGGATCTGCCAGCGCGGCGGGGCTCGCACAGCCAAGGCGCTCGCCGTCTGTGTTGACTGCGTGCGCACGAACTTCCCAGCGGCCCGCCCGTACCTCGAGGCGGCACACGCCGAGGCACGCGCCGCGTTTGGCCTACCTGCCAAGCCACCGCGCCACGATCCGGGCATTAGCTGCCCTCTGTGTGTCAACCACTGCATCATCGGGGAGGGAGAGCGCGGCTTCTGCGGGCTGCGTACGGTGCGGCAGGGCAGGCTGGTGCATCTGGCCGGGACGCCGCAGCGGGGCCTGTTGAGCTGGTATCGTGACCCGCTGCCTACGAACTGCGTCGCCGACTGGGTATGTGACGGTAGCCGGCAGCGTGGGTCCCACAACCTGGCCGTCTTCTACGAGAGCTGTACCGCAAACTGTCTGTTCTGCCAGAACTGGCATTTCCGCATGTCATCGCCGTTACGCAGCCAGACGACGAGTGCGGACGAGCTCGCCTCGGCGGCCAACGCGCGCACGTTCTGTGTCTGCTTCTTCGGCGGCGATCCTGCGTCCCAGATGCCTCACGCGCTGGCGGTCTCCAAGCGGCTGGCAGCGCGCGGCGTCCGTGTCTGCTGGGAGACCGCCGGCACGATGCACCCCAAGCTGCTGGACGCGGCGGTGAGCTACTCTCTCGACACCGGCGGCTGTATCAAGTTCGATCTGAAGGCCTTTGACGAGGAGGTGCACCTGGCGCTTACCAGCATCTCCAATCGGCGCACGCTGGAGAACTTCAGGCGTGCAGCCCAGCGTTGCTGGGAACGGCCGGAGCCGCCGCTGGTGGTGGCGAGCACGCTGTTGGTGCCGGGGTACGTTGACGCCGACCAGGTGGGCAAGATCGCGAGTTTCATCGCCTCGATCGATCCTGCTATCCCTTACTCGCTCCTCGCTTTCGCACCCAACTTCTGTATGGGTGACCTGCCGTTTACCTCGGCCCGCCTGGCACGAGAGGCGGAGACCGCTGCCCGGCTGGCCGGGCTCCAGAATGTCCGAATAGGCAACCGCCAGCTGCTGGGGCTTCGCCTCGCATAAGGCGCCGGCCGGCGCGGATCCATCCTCGAGAGCTGCCTCTGGTCTGGACAGGGCTCGACTGTACATTCTACCGATTCGTGTTCTTGGAGCTGCAAACCTCGACCGGGAGCCTTCACCATGGAGGACACGCGGAGCGCTACCGCGTTCAGTCGGATCCTCTGTCTCATCGCCTGGAGATCGAAGCGGATGATGAAGCAGAGGGGACCGCTGAGGGTGAGGGCTGAAGCCAGAGGCCGGAGGGCGGAGTGATGCGGAAGCTGTGGGTGTGCCTGGTCGTGCTCACCATCCAGGGCTGGGGTTCGACCGCACGGGCCCAGCAGGACCGCACGCAGGACACGAACCCTGCGCCCGCCTTGGTTGGCGGCGCCCATGAGTACGAGGTAGTCAAGGTGCAGCTCGAGCCGAGTTACGTCACGATCCTCGGTGGCGAAGGGAACATCCAGCCATTGCTCTTCGAAGCCGATATCGCACCGCACTTCGTGCTGGCCTGGCGCAAGCATGGCTTCGTGTTCACACCGAAAGTGCTGTTCCGGATGTTTAACGACTCCACGCACTCGGCGCCCATAAGGACGCCCAGCTTCATGCCGCACCTGACCTGGTACTACTGGGGATTCGCATCCTCCGTGAACCCTCGCCGTACGGATTTCGTGTCCGTAAGGTACAGCCACCACTCCAACGGCCAATCCGGACCCTTCTACTTTCCCGATACGAGCGAGCCCAACACGACGGACGGCTCGTTCTCGACCAACTTCATCGAGCTGATGTATCACCGCGCCTATGGCGCGTCACCTGCACTCCAGGCGACCTGGCTGAGATACGGCCTCCGCATCCACATCCCCTTCAACGAGAACAGGGAACTGCGCGATCAGGAGGGTGACGATCAGTACGGGCGCTACCGATTGCTGCTGGGAGGCCAGAGGAGGGGGATCCTTCCCATCTTTCCTTGGTTCGAGCTGCCCTTCGGTGTCCGGGCGGAGTACTCCTACATCCTCGACGGACACTTTCAGGGGGAGCCCTTCTTCAGCCGGGATCGGCTGAGCTTCTCGCTCACCTGGATCTCCGTGATCCCCGCCGACGTGTCGCTCGGCTTCTTCGTCAACTTCTATGCGGGCCAGGACTATTACAACATCTGGTACAAGCAGTACCTGACGATCCTGCGTGTCGGCTTCACGGTCCAGTCGATCACGACGCTGCTCAGCCCCTGAGATCGGCGAGCCATACTCTGCCGGCGGCCCAGGGGCCTTACATCCGGCGACGGCTCTAGTAGATTCGGACCCGTGCGCGTCAACGGGGCGCCGTTTTCCCGTGCTTCAGCGGTGCCATCCCCCAAGCGCTGGAGGCGCAAGTTTATGCAAATGAACGACTTCCTGGCCCGGGTCGAAGCGTTTCGCAACAACATGGAGCGCTACGTCACCGAGATGGACTCCCGCGATGGACTCGCTCTCGCCAGCACGGCCGACGTTGTGAAGTACTGCTCCGAACACGGCGTGACCTCGATTCGTCTCTGGTTCACGGATATCCTCGGCTACCTGAAATCCTTCGCTATCACGCCCAGCGAGCTGCAGGGCGCCTTCGAGGAGGGGATGGGCTTCGACGGGTCGTCGATCGAGGGCTATCAGCGGATCCAGGAGAGCGACATGGTGGCGTCCCCCATTCCCACCACGGCTCAGGTGATCCCCTTCAAGATGGGCGGGTCCCGCTCCATCCGCATGATCGCCGAGATCCGCAACCCCGACGGCAGCCCCTACGCGAGCGACCCGCGTGAGTTGCTGAGGCGTAACCTGGCGCGACTCAAGAACTACGGATTCTCTCACATGAACATCGGCCCCGAGGCCGAATACTACTATTTCAAGACGGATCAAGCGCCTGAGATCATCGATCGGGCCGGCTACTTCGATATCGTGCCGGTGGACCTGGGCGATGACCTGCGCGAGACAACGGTCTTCGCGCTCGAGTCGATGGGCATTCCCGTCGAGTACATGCACCACGAGGTCGCGCCTAGCCAGCACGAGATCGACCTGAAGTATCAGGAAGCGCTGCGGATGGCTGACGCGCTGCAGACACACAAGTGGCTGGTCAAGGAGATCGCCCGGCGTAACGGTGTGCACGCCACCTTCATGCCCAAGCCGCTGTTCGGTGAGAACGGGAGCGGCATGCATACTCACCTCTCGATCTTCAAGGACGAAAGGACCAACGCGTTCTACTCGAAGGACGAGAGCTATCACCTGTCGCAGACCGCCAAGCACTTCCTGGCTGGCGTGCTCGACCACGCCAGCGAGATGGCGCTCGTTACGAACCAGTGGTACAACTCGTACAAGCGACTGGTGGTCGGCTTCGAGGCACCGGTCTACATCGCTTGGGCGGAGCGCAACCGCTCGGCGCTGGTGCGGGTGCCGGTCTACAAGCCGGGCAAGGAACTGGCCACGCGCATCGAGCTCCGCTTTCCCGATGCGGCCTGCAACCCGTACCTGGCCTTTGCGGTGATGCTCGCCGCTGGTTTGGACGGCCTCGATCGCAAACTGGCGCTGCCCGAGCCGATGACGCTGGACCTCTATGAGCTGACCCCGGTGGAGCGGGAACGGAAAGGGATCCGCTCGCTGCCGCACGACCTCTATGCGGCGATCATGGAGGCAGAGAGAAGCGACCTGCTGGCCCAGACGCTGGGCCAGGACGTCTTGAACAAGATTCTGGAGACGAAGCTCGGCGACTCCGAGAGATTCCGCCTCTACATCTCGCCGCTGGACCTCGAGACGCACATGGAACTCTAAAGGCAGGGGCCGGCTGGGATCCTCGATCGATCCTCTCGCGTGAAACACTCACGGTCGGACTAGGTGGCGTTCCTCTCGCACTTCTTCGAGTTGACACGCCGCGAGGACTACTTCGGCTTCGCCCTTGGCGGCACCTGGCTCGGGTTCAGTGCTCTGGACCTCGCCCGCTACAGCGGCGACGCCCGGGCCCTCGAGTTGCCGCTCGTGAGCCTGGGGCCCGAGGCGGAGCACGACTGGTTCTACCTGCTGAGCCGCTTGGGCTGGCTGCAGTACGACACGCAGATGGCCGGTCTCGTGCGCGGGTTCGGGACCGTGACGCTCTTCGTCTGCGTCGCCTTCGTGTTCTGGCTGGTGCTGGTCGTGGTCGGGAGGACGCCAACCGATGGCGGGGAGAGCGAGAGGCGTAGGTTCGAGGAGTGGTTGCAGAGGCAGAATGGCAGTCGGGCCTGGCAGCGGGCGAGAGGGGAAGGGGGGAGATGTTGACAGGGTGTTGCGAGGTGGCTATCATACACACGTATGAAGGGAGTCATGCGTATGAATGAAACCTCCCCTACTGCCGCCGCCCTCGTCCGCGCCGCCCGCGAGCTCTTCGCTCTTCACGGCTACGACGGCACCTCTGTCCGCGCGATCACCGCCCGCGCCCGCGCCAACCTTGGCGCCATCACCTATCACTTCGGCTCCAAGCAGGCTCTCCATGACGCCGTCATTGCCAGCGTCATGGGGCCAGGGCGCGAGCGGATCCTTGAGGCGGCGGCGGGGCGTGGCACCCCCCTCGATCGCCTGGAGGCCGTCGTGCGGGTGTTCTTCAGTTACCTTCACGAGAACCCCGACGCTATCCCGCTGATGCTTGGCGTTATGCTCAGTTCCAGGCCGCTACCGGACGTCGTTCGGCGTACCATCGAAGCCAACATCGAGACCCTCTCATTGCTGATCGCTGAGGGTCAGCGGAACGGCTCGGTCCGCTCGGGCGATCCGAGAATGCTGGCGCTCAGCGTCGCCGCCCAGCCACTCTGGCTGGCGCTGGCCCGGCGTGCCCTGTACGAGGGGGTAGCTATCGACCAGACCGATCTCGAGACGCGCGCGCAACTGGTGGAGAGTGTGCTCCGTTTTGTGCGCGCGGGTCTCGCGGCACATCCGGAGAGTTCAGAATGAGACGCCCGGTTCTCAGATCCGTCGTTTGCGCAACCGCACTTGCCGGCGTGTCGCTCTCAGGCGTGGCGACGTCGGCAGCTGCTCAGGACATTGCCGAGCGCGATTCCCTGACCCTGGCTCAGGCCGTTGCTTTGGCCCAGCAGACGTATCCCGGCGTCGCGTCGGCGCGAGCGAGCGAGGATGCTGCGGCCGCGGCCTTGGGTGAGGCGCGGGCCGCGTGGTGGCCCCAGCTCAGCACCCAGGCCACGGCGGTACGCTACGAGGAACCGATGCTCGTGGCCCCGATACATGGCTTCAGTCCTCAGCAGTTCGAGCGGATCGAGCTTGAGAGAACGCTCTTTCAAGGCAACGTGTCTCTCGCCTGGACCATCTTCGACGGCGGCGCTCGCGTCAACAGAATCCGAGGTGCACGTGCCGGCGCCGCCGGTGCAGCGGCCGGCCGAACGGCTGCCGAGATGGCACTCACGGCCCGAGTTGCAGCTGCCTACTTGCAGGCCCTGACCGCCCGTGGCGTGCTGGATGCTCAGGAGCGGCGGATCGAGGCCTTGAGCGCCGAGCGCCGACGCGTTGAACAGCTGCTCGGGGAGGGCCGGGCCGCGCCTGTGCAGCTGCTGCGCGTGGACGCCGCACTGGCTGAAGCGGAGGCAGAGCAGGTCGCGACCTTCACCCGGCTCGATCTGGCGGAGCGCGACCTGGCGCGCTTGCTCGGTGTCAGCCCTGGCGTGGCGCGCGTGGACAAGCTGCGTGCCGTGCGGCTGGCCGCTGGTGCACAAATCGCCGAGCGTGCCGATCTGGTTGAGCGGGCCAAGGCGAACAATCCCGAGCTAAACCGTGCGCTCCGGGTGCTGGAGATGGCAGAGGCGAACCGCCGCGTCGCCAAGGCGGCCTGGATCCCGAGCCTCAACCTCAGGGGTGCGCTGTTGGGTTTCAGCAGCGAGGCAGGGAATACGACAACGGAGTGGAATGTGGGTATCGCGCTCGCCTATCCGCTGTTCACAGGTGGCGCTCGTGCGAACGCTGTCAGCCGTGCCAGCGCCGCGGCGCGCGCGGCGCGCGAGGAGTTGCGCCTGACGGAACTGCGGACCGAGGAGGCTGTGGACCGCGCTCTCAACGCTGCGTTCGAGACGCGGGCCCTTGTGGAAGCACTGACGCGCGCGGTGAGCCACCAGACGGAGGTTGTGCGAATCGAGCAGCTCTCGTTGGAGGCCGGGGCCGGCACCCAGACCGATTACTTGCGGGCGGAAGCTGATCTGGCCCGGGCGCGTGCCCGCCTGGTGGAGGCGCGACATGCAGAGATCGCGGCCCGGATCGAGCTCGCCAGAGTCGTAGGCGAGCTCAGGCCCGACTGGCTCGCGCGGAATCTGGAGAATCCATGATGAACAAGAGATTACGTGTGGCGATCCCGATCGTGGTCGTGATCGTGGTCGCCCTGGCACTCTGGCTCGCCGTCTTCAGGTCGGATCACGACGGCGCCATCGTCGCATCGGGCACCGTCGAGGCGGCGGAGGCGGACCTGGGCTTCCAGTTGGCGGGACTCGTCGAGCGAGTCACCGTGCGCGAAGGCGACCGGGTCCGCGAAGGGCAGGGGCTGGCTTCGCTGGATCGCACTGAGCTATCGGCGCGCCGCCGCGCCGCGCTAGCCCAGGCTGAAGCCGCTGGCGCGCTGCTCGCCGAACTCGAGCGCGGCTTCCGCTCCGAGGAGGTCGCTCAGGGCCGTGCCGCCGTGCGCGCCGCTCAGCAGCGGATGAACGATGCGCTGCGCGACGTGGAGCGCAGTCGCCGTCTATACGACGGTGGCGCAGTGAGCAAGGAGCTGCTCGACAAGCACGAGACCGCCTACGAGCTGGCGAAGGCCGAATACGAGAGTGCCGTGGAGCAGCTGCAGATCCTGGAGACAGGTCCGCGCCAGGAGCGCGTCGCCGCCCAGCGTGCCGCTCTGGAACAGGCCGAGGCGGCGGTAGCGCAGATCGATGCCGCCCTGGATTTCGCGGTCATCCGGGCGCCCTTCAGCGGTGTCATCACGGTACGCCACCGGGAGCCGGGCGAGACGGTGCCGGCTGGCGCGCCGGTGCTGACGCTGATGAACCCAGACGATCGCTGGGTCCGCATCTACGTTCGCGAGGATGAAGTGGGCCGGGTCGCACTCGGGCTGCCTGCGACCATCACTGGCGATGCCGATCCTGACCGCGAGTACGAGGGACGGGTCGTCTTCATCGCCAGCCAGGCGGAGTTCACGCCTCGCAACGTGCAGACCACGGAGGAGCGGGTGAAGCTGGTCTATCGGGTGAAGGTGCGGATCACTGGTGATCCATCCTTCGAGCTCAAGCCGGGGCTCGCCGCGGACGTGCGGATAGAGGCAGGGAGCGCGGAGTAACGATGGAGCCTGCCGTCTCCCTTCTGGGGCTGACGCGCGACTTCGACGATTTGCGCGCCGTGGACGGCCTCACGTTCGACGTGGCTCACGGCGAGCTGTTCGGCATCATGGGCCCGGACGGCGCGGGCAAGACGACCACGCTGCGGATGCTCGCCGGCGTTCTCCGTCCTACCTCGGGTGATGCCAGGCTGGCGGGTGTGAGTGTTGCCCGGCACCGTGAAAGCGTGAAACGCCATATCGCCTACATGTCCCAACGCTTCGGTCTCTACAACGATCTCACCGTCCGTGAGAACCTGGACTTCTACGCCAACCTCTATCGCGTGCCCAGAGCAGAGCGGCATGCGCGCCTGGAACGGCTCTACGCGTTCTCCGGGCTCGGCCCCTTTGAGGAACGTCTTGCCGGTCAGCTTTCCGGCGGCATGAAACAGAAGCTGGGGCTCTCCTGCGCGCTCATCCACGAGCCGGAAATCATGCTTCTGGATGAGCCTACCTTCGGCGTGGACCCGATCTCGCGCCGTGACCTCTGGCTGATTGTCCACGAGATGGTGGCGCGGAACGTCACCGTCATCGTCTCGACCGCCTACCTCGACGAGGCGGAGCGCTGTGATCGCGTGGTCGTGCTGCACCAGGGTCGTGCGGTCGCTCTGGACAGGCCCGACGCCCTGCAGGAGCGGCTGCGCGAGAAGGTGCTGGCCGTGCGAACCGACCGACCTCGGGAAGCACGTGATCGCTTGCGGGGACACCCATCCGTCCGTCAGGCCGTGCTCTTCGGCGATCTCCTCCACGTGACGCTGCGAACGGACGCGCAGGAATGGCCGGCTGTCCGCGCCGACCTGGCGGCGGCAGGTGTGGACGTGCTCGCTGAAGGGATCGTCGAGGCCTCGCTGGAGGACGTGTTCATCGATCTGACACGGCGGCGCGAGGTGGAAGGTGAGTAGGGCCGCCGAGGTATTCGAGCTCACCCGCAAGTTCGGCGACTTCACTGCTGTGGACCGAGTGACCTTCACGGTGGAGGAGGGCGAGATCTTCGGCTTCCTCGGACCGAACGGGGCGGGGAAGACCACCACGATCAAGATGCTGACGGGGCTCCTGCGCCCAACCTCGGGGTCGGCGCGTGTGGGGGGCTACGATGTCGTGGACGAGGTAGAGCAGGTCAAGCTCAACATCGGCTACATGTCCCAGCTCTTCTCCCTCTACCCGGACCTCACCGCGCTGGAGAACATCCAGCTCTTTGCGGGGCTTTATGGCGTGAGTGGCCCGCGCTTCGCTGAGCGTCGCGACTGGGTGCTCGAGATGGCGGGGCTGATCGACTACAGGGACCGCCTGACCGGGCAGTTGCCGCTGGGCTTCAAACAGCGCCTCGCCCTCGGCTGCGCCGTGCTCCACGAGCCGCCCATCCTGTTCCTCGACGAGCCGACCTCCGGGGTGGACCCGATCTCGCGCCGCAACTTCTGGGACCTGATCTACGGGTTCGCCGAGGCGGGTACCACGGTATTCGTCAGCACTCACTACATGGAGGAGGCGGAGTACTCGCTGGACCGGCCCTCTGCCCTGAAGGCCGAGATACGCGAGCCCATCCTCGAGGTGCTCACCGAGGACCCGCCCAAGGCCGTGGAGGCGCTCAGCGGTGGCCCTGGCATCATCGAGGTGACGATGTTCGGTCGAGCGATCCACGTCATGGTGGAGGACCAGACGGCCGGAGAACGGCAGATACCTGAGACCCTCGAAGCCGCCGGTCAGCGGGTGGCCGCGATTCGCCCCATCGAGCCGTCCCTCGAGGACGTGTTCGTCTGCCTCGTGAGACGTTCCGGCGGGACGGTGACGGGATGAGCCTGGCGCGCCTACTGGCCGTGAGCCGCAAGGAATCCATCCAGCTCCGCCGCGATCCGCGAAGCCTGCTCCTGGCGTTCTTGCTGCCCGTCTTCCTTATCATCTTCTTCGGCTATGCCATCACTTACGATGTGAAGAACATCGAGATGGCAGTCCTCGATCAGAGCAACAGCGAGGAGAGCCGCGCGCTCGTCGAGTCGTTCGTGAGTTCCGGCTACTTCCAGATCCTCGAATACCCGCAGCGCTACCAGGACGTTCAGAGGCTGCTCGACGCCGGCGTGGTGCGGCTAGTCCTGGTCATCCCGCCGGACTTCAGCCGTGACCTCCTCACCGGTCGCGGCGCGCCGGTGCAGATGCTCCTCGACGGCGCGGACGCCAACACCGCGACCATCGCCCGCAACTACGCCTCCGCTATCGTCGCCCGTTACTCGACGGAGGTCGTGCTTCAGGGGCGGGAGCTACGGCTCCCTGTCCAAGCCGAGACCCGGGTCTGGTACAACGAGACGCTCGAGAGTCAGAACATGATCGTGCCCGGCCTGGTGGCGGTGATCATGTCGATCATCGCGGCGCTGCTCACCGCCCTCACCATCGCCCGCGAGTGGGAGCGCGGCACGATGGAGCAGCTCGCGGCAACGCCGGTGCACCGGCTAGAGGTCGTGCTGGGCAAGCTCTTGCCCTACGTCGTCATCGGTCTCTTCGATGTGGCGCTGGCCGTGCTGGCCGGACTCTTCCTCTTCCAGGTCCCGTTCCGCGGGAGCGTATTGCTGCTCTCCGGGCTCACTCTCCTTTTCCTGGTCGGCGCCCTCAGCCTCGGCATGTTCATCTCGGCGGCCGCCAAGGCCCAGCTGTTGGCGACCCAGATCGCCATCATCGCCACCTTCCTGCCGGCGTTACTCCTCTCGGGCTTCATCTTCGCCATCGAGACGATGCCGATCCCGATCCAGGCTATCACCTACATCGTCCCGGCCCGCTACTACGTCACCGTTACCAAGGGGATCTTCCTCAAAGGGGTGGGGCCCGGCGTCCTCTGGATCGAGGCGCTCGCGATGATCATCTTCGCGGCGGCAGGGCTGTCGCTGGCCGCACGCGCCTTCCGCAAGGAGCTGGAATGATGAGCATCTCCGCGCTGCGCGTCCGCGAGATGCTCAAGAAAGAGCTGCGGCAGGTCTTCCGTGATCCGCGGCTGAAGCGGATGATCTTCATCCCGCCACTCATCCAGCTCATCGCCTTCGGCTACGCCGTGAACACGGACATCAAGAACACCGCGACCTTCGTCGTGGACCACGACGGGAGCCAGGAGTCGCGCGAGCTGATCGACGCCTTTACATCCACAGGCTATTTCCGCGTCGTCGGCCGCTCGCAGCGTCCCGCCGACCTGGTGCAGGCACTGGACGGCGGCGACGCGGCCGTCGGCATCGAGATCCCGGTCGACTTCACCCGCAGGCTCCCGACCCGGGACGGCGCCCGCGTTCAGGTCATCATCGACGGGACCAGCTCGAACTCTGCCACCGTTGCCCAGGGCTACACCGGCCTGATCGTGCAGCGCTATGCCTTGGAACGTGCGGCGGCAGAGGGCGCCCTGCCCAGCGGCGGTGTCGACCTCCGCATGCGTGCCTGGTACAACGCCGAGCTGAAGAGCAGGGTCTACAACGTGCCGGCGGTCATCGGCCTGCTGGTCATGCTGCTCTCGCTGCTGCTCACCGCCCTCGCCGTCGTCCGCGAGCGCGAGATGGGAACCCTGGACCAGCTTGCCGTGAGCCCGCTTTCCGCGCCGGAGCTCATGCTGGGAAAGACGCTGCCGGTAGTGCTCATCGCGCTCATGGACCTTTGCCTCATCGTTGCGCTGGCCATCCTCTGGTTCGGGATCCCGATGCGTGGCTCGTTTTTGGTGCTCTTGCTGGCATCACTCCTCTATATCACGGCGGGTATCTCCGTCGGGCTTCTCATCTCCACGCTGTCGCGGACCCAGCAGGAAGCCATCATGACCATGTTCCTGTTCCTTTTGCCGGCCATCGTCCTCTCCGGCTTTTTCTATCCCATCAGCAGCATGCCTCGGTTCTTTCAGTGGCTGACGCTGTTCAACCCAGTACGGCACTTCCTCGAGATCGTGCGGTCGGTGTTCTTGAAGGGTGGCGGCCTGGACATCCTCTGGCCGCAGTTCCTGGCGCTCCTGCTGATGTCGGCGGCGGTGCTCCGGCTCGCCATCGTCAGGTTCCGGCGTACCATCGCGGCGTGAGGGCTGATGGCGCGCATCTACACCCTTGGCCACTCCACCCGGGGTATCGACGAGTTCCTGACGCTCCTGCGGGAGCACGCTATCGTCTACCTCGTCGACGTGCGGCGCTTTCCCACGTCGAAGCGGTACCCGCACTTCGCCAAGCAGGCTCTGGAAGCCTCGCTCGGCACGGCGGGGATCGACTACGTCCATGAGCCTGAGATGGGCGGCTACCGCAAACCGTGTCCCGACTCGCCCAACACTGCCTGGCGGGTTGCCGGGTTCCGTGGCTACGCCGACCATATGGACACCGCGGAGTTCCGGGCGGCACTGGAGCGGCTGATCGAGCGGGCTGGCCGCGCGCCGACGGCGATCATGTGCGCCGAGATCACACACCGGCGCTGCCACCGCCAGCTCATCTCCGATGCGCTGCTAGGCCGTGGCTTCGAGGTGATTCACATTCTGGGCCTGGGGAGAACACAACCCCATGCGCTGAACCCGGCTGCCCGGGTTCTCGACGACTTTCGCTTGACCTATCCGGAGCCTCCCCCCGATCAGATCAGCCTGTTGCCCGGCGGTGAGCCGAGCGCTTGACTCCTGCTTGATCGTTGGCAGGTAGGGTTGGCGCGTGGCACGGAGGAAGAAGGAAGCTTGCCATGCGCCGCTGCTGTCACGTTGGAATCGCGATCGCTCTGCTGGTCGCTCCCTCGCCAGTTTGGGCACAGGCGGTAGAGCCGGCGGGCTTGTGCTTCAAGGGCCGGCCGCTGCCGCGGTGCCGCTCGTTCCTGATCACCGAGCTGGGCGTCCGTTACAGGCTCAACGCACCGGATGTGCTCCACCGCACGGGGATGACCTGGGATGTGGGCTGGATGTCGAACCGCAGCGAGAGCCTCGCCCTCGGTGGGACCGTCTTTTTCGGTGTGCAGACTTCCGCGCTGCGGACGGTCGGGCTGAAGCCGAGGCTGAGACTCTGGCTCGACGAGGCCTTGAGCGTCGAGGTCAGTGCGGGTGTGGCGTATCCTGTGCGGGACCCGTTGGCTTCTCCCGCTTTCAACGCCGCTTTCACCGGCGACGTGGGCTTGAATCTCAGCGATGTGTTCCAACTGTCCGGCGGGTTCGAGATCCAGAAGCTGGCCGAAGGGGGTACGGATGTGGCCTGGTACGGCGGCGGGAAGGGCGGGTCGTACGTGGCCCTCGTCGCGACGCTGCTCTTGGGGATCGCTGGGATTGCCTGGGCCATGGCATGGTAGTGCGTGGTAGGCGGCGAGGATCGCGCCGCCTGAATGGACCTCGCGCTAAGGGGCAGCCAACCGAGCGCGGGCCGGGCCACGTAGCGTCGAACCGCCCCGACTAGCGTCGCTCGAACACCGCGGCAGCCGTGGCGGGGTCGACGGAGATGCCGACCAGCTGCAGCGCCCGGGCCATGGCCGGATCGCGCCCGTTACGCAGATCGTCGGCGCTAGGGAGCACGACCTCGTCCGGCATCACCCCGCGGTTCTCGAGCCGCTGCCCGTCCGACATGATGACATCCGATACGGACACCGAGGTGGCGTACTTCCAGTGGCGGCCGAACCCGACCTTGTGGACCTTGATCCGGCTGGCCATGACAGCCCCGGCCGTTTGATCACCGATAACGGTTCCTCGCCCTTGCAACTGCATGGTCCGGGCCACGATCTCCGACGCTGAGGCGGAACCGCTGTTCACGAGCACGACCAGCTGCCCCAGGAAACTGCCGCCGCGGGGCGGCTCGGCCACCAATTCCTCGATCCCTTCGCGAGTCCCCACTCGACCGACAAGTACCTCGTGATCGAACAGAGAGGCGATCAAGCGCAAGTTCATCTCCACCGAGCCGCCGGGATTGTCGCGCAGATCCAGGATGAGGGCCCGGTTCTTCCGCGCCCGCTTGATCATGTCATCGACGAGGCCGCGGCGGACGTCGAACGACGGCATCTTCCAGAGGAGCACACTATCGGGTGTCTCTACATAAATGTGGACTTCCTCTTCCATTACCTTGCGCTCATACTCTTCCAGTCGCCGGATGATGTCGGCATCTCTGAGATCGATGTTGTAGGGGAGTTCGGTGATCTTCGGCTCGAACCTGAATCGGTACAGCTCGCCGTTTGGCTGACGGGCCACGAGTGAGATCTCTCGTTGCGGGTTCAGCACATAGAGGATGTAGCGCAGGGTCGAAAACGTCTGCCGCTCCACCTTGTACGGTCCGATCGTCAACACGGCTAATCCACCTGCTGAACTCGCGTCGGCGGCACGAAGTAGGTGTGCGAATCTCGCAGGTCTGCCACAAATTGGGCGATGATCCCGAAGGCATCGTTGATACCGTAAGCCTCTTCGATCCGCTGCAGCGCCGCCTGATACTCGGCCTCGAGATCCAAGCCTCCGAAACTCGGGTCGTAATAGTCCTTCGCGAGCTCCTCATGGACCGTCTCGAGCATCTTGCGCGCCCGGCTGCGGTCCTGGCCCGACATCTGGGCGAGGGCAAACGACGGTAGGAGGAGGAGGGTGAGAACCAGAACGACGCACAACCGCTGAGCAAAATCCTGCCTTCTCACGATGCCCTCCGCAGGTTCAGCAAATCATGTACGGAAGGTTACACGAGTAGAAACCCCGCGCCTGCTCCGGTCGGCCGAAACTTCGCGTTACAAGATAGGCTCAGGAAACACTTAGCGACTCAGTGATTGGCGTGCAAGCATACCGGTCCTGGCCGACGCATTGCTCTACGCGACGGGGTCTCGCCACGGGCCGCTGGCTCGTCCATGCAGCGGCTGTTCGGCGGGCAGGTGTGCTACTTGTCGCGCATCAGCGCAGGGACCTCGGCCCGTAGTGCCCGGCCCTGCTCGAGCCCGCCTCGGAGCGCCGAGGTGACCATCTCCACCCCATGCTTCGCAACACCTCGGAGCTTCAGGCACGAGGGGGTTGCTGGCTGGCGGGCCCCACTGGCTCTATCTTAGTAGCGACGTCGACGCGTAGGCAGGGGTGGGACGGGCAGCGCCAGTGTCTTCTTTCTCTGCCTTGTAGTCCGCGCTTAGGAGTCCCCGGTGGCAAGCCCTGCGGGAGACAGGAACGGTAAGGCGAACCTCCGGTATCGGTTTCACGCCTAGAAGGGGTCCAGAATGAACATCTACGTAGGCAACTTGTCACGCGACGTCACCGAGGAAGACTTGCGACAAGCTTTCGAAGCCTTCGGCCAGGTGGCATCCGTGAGTGTCATCACGGACAAGTTCAGTGGGGAATCAAGAGGCTTCGGCTTCGTCGAGATGCCCGTCCAGACTGAGGCCCAGTCCGCGATCGATGACCTGAACGGCAAGGAGTTGAAAGGACGAGCACTCACCGTCAATGAGGCGCGTCCCCGCGCCGAGAAGCGTCGAGGTGGTGGCGGAAGAAGAGGAGGCGGCGGCGGCGGCCGGCGCCGCTTCTAGGTGGGCATCGCTCGACATCACAGCACAAGTCGGCCTGATACGCGCTTGCAGGTAGCAGCCATTCAGCTGGACTGCGGACCTGCAGGTGTAACCTGATTCACGGCAGGGCCTCACCATCGCCTGCAGCCGGCGTTGCAGCCTCTCAGCCGCTCGCCTGCTGACTCGGCACACGCGTGCCCTGTCCGGCTCCTGGGTCAGCGGTGTGTGATGGGTGGTGAGACGAGTTCGCGCGCAGGTCTTGCGTTGATCGGGTTGGCCGCCGTCTTCCTGGCGGTGACTCCTTAGGCCGAGGTCCACGAGTCAGACGCCCACCTGAGTTTCTTGCAGCCGCTTCCGGGTCTGACCCGGGTCGGCAGCCACGTGGGCGGTCCGGGGGAAGCATTCCAGCATCTCCAGGCCAGGCGTTCCGGCGACGGCGTAGACAACATGGAGTAACGCTGTGAACGAGCAGCATCTGGTTGCGCCGTGTGGTGACTACTGCGGAGGCTGTGCCCAGTACAATGGCTTGGCGGTCATGCTGGCTGAGCACTTGAGAGCTTTGGCTGACCTGTACGGGTTCGAGTTTCGGGCCCGAGGTGCGTTCGATTTCGCGGAGTTCCTCAAGGGATTGGACTGGTTCATCGCCCACGCCACATGCCCTGGCTGTCGAAAAGGCGGCGGCCCCTCGTGGTGTCGAGTAAAGGGGTGCTGTGTTGAGAAGGGGCTGTTGGTGTGCTTCGATTGCGATGAATTCCCGTGCTTGAAATTGGAGGAGGTGGCAGATCCAGACACGCTGGACCGGTACCAGAGATTCCGGGAGCTGGGGTCGCCGGCCTGGATCGACGAGCAGGCATATCAGGCAGAGCAAGGCTACGAGATACATCTGCGGAAGTACATCCCTTTGAGGTCGAATCACCCAGACCGTGGCCTGTAGTCAGGCGCGGCCAGTTGCACCTGGCCGGAGTGCTCTGGCGTGCGAGAACGGTAGGACCATTGGGGACTGTGGGCGTCGGGCCCTGTGGTTGGGAGGAGCGGGGGACCGGGTTTGATCCGCTCTACCATCGGAAAAAAGGAGGAACTCATGCAGAGCCGCACCGGCAGGCACGTCGCGATTCTTACTGGATGGCTTCTCTGCGCCTGTGCTGCGCCTGAGTCGCGTCAGCCGGTCGAGGTAACCGAGGAGATCCAGGCGGCGAATGAGGGTTTCATGGCGGCGTTTGCGAGCAGCGACGCGGCAGCGCTGGCAGCCCTGTACACGCAGGATGGAAAACTGCTGCCGCCAAGCAGCGATGTCGTAGCCGGCACAGCCGCGATCCAGGGGTTCTGGCAGAACGTGATGGAAGCCGGTGTCGCTCGGGCGCAACTGACGACCGAGGAAGCGATGGGCTTTGACGACACCGCGTTCGAGGTCGGGCGCTACAGTCTCTACGACTCAGCCGGCAACACGATTGGCCAGGGTAAGTACATCGTCATCTGGAAGAAGACCGAGGACGGGTGGAGGCTGTACCGGGATATCTGGAACAGCAGTATGCCCGTCCCCTCAGAGTGATTCTGCCGTCGTCGTCTCAGGGCCCGACGTCGACTCAGACACCACGGCGACAACATCGAGAGAGTGAGTGCCAAGATGGCTGGGCGTCCATACGTACTGGCGGAAACCACCTGGAAAGCGGTCCGAGACGCTGACTACGAGGTCGCTATTCTTCCCTGGGGTGCGACTGAGGCCCACAACTACCACCTGCCCTACGGTGCCGACATCATCGAGTCCGAGCGGATCGCGATTGAATCGGCTCGCTTGGCTTGGGAAAACAGAGCCAAAGTCATCGTACTCCCGACTGTGCCGTTCGGCGTCAACACTCAACAGCTCGATATCAAGCTCACGCTGAACCTCAACCCGAGCTCGCAGGCCCGCGTGTTGGAGGACCTGGTCCGCAGCCTGGACGGCCAAGGCATTCCCAGGCTGGTGATCCTGAACGGGCACGGCGGGAACGATTTCCGCCAAATGATCCGTGAGCTCCAGCCACACGTGCGGATCTTCCTGTGCACGCTGAACTGGTACACGGTGGTTCCTGCCGAGGCGTACTTCTCGAAGACCGGCAACCATGCGGGTGAGCTGGAGACCAGCCTGATGCTGCACCTGGCGCCCGATTGGGTGCTGCCGCTTTCCGAGGCAGGAAAGGGAATGGCGAAGAGCTTCCGCATCAAAGCTCTCAGAGAGCGCTGGGCCTGGGCCCCGAGGCAGTGGACCCAGATCACTTCCGACACCGGTGTCGGCGATCCGTCCCTGGCCTCGGCCGAGAAGGGGCAGCGCTACTTCGAGGCCGTAACGGAGAAGATCGCGGAGTTCCTGGTCGAGCTTGCGGCTGCAGACCTGTCTGATGTCTACCGTGACTCATAGAGGGTGCTGTATGAGCTGCTGATGTGGCAATTGTGCTGCTCGCCGGATAGATTCACGTGAGCCTATGACAGCCGAAGAGCTGAAGCGACGCCTCAGCTCCGAGCCGATCGTGCGGCTGGCGGCCGCCGAGTGGGCCGCGCTGGCCGACGACTTCGACGAGTTGGAGCGTCACGCTACGCACGTCGCTGGAGACCTGATCATCGTGCGGACTGAGGTCGGACCGGCGGCTGTCGAGCAGCCATCGCGCGAGGAGCGCGTGATCCGGCGGCTGGCGGATGGGGACGAGGCCCGGCGCTTCGTCCAGCGGAGGCTCGAGGAGTACGAGCGCATGTGGGACGGCTGCGGATGTAAGATCGACTACTACTCGTAGAGCAAACGTCAGGACATGCTTGCCAAGCTGCTTCGAATACCGGTGCCCGAGTGCTACCCACGGCCGCGGCCCCCTGGCTGCTTCCCGGAGGGAGGCGTGGGAGACCGCGGTTGCTATCCGCAGCCCGGCCGTCCGCGAGGACGCCGGAGTCGGGCGCCAGCCGGGCAAGGCCCGCGCTCGGCGCGACGCCGTCGGAAGCTGACCAGGAAGCGCCGTTAGCCTCCGGGCGTTAAGTGTGAGGCGGGCGGTGCGCCGATGGCCGTCACCTGGCTTGACTTCCGGCCCAGGCCAGGCAGTTTGTTGCAGGAATCAATAGCGGTTCGCGGCGAATGTGAGTGCCCCGGCCAAGGCGCGGCCGGACGTCGCTATGGCCTAAGTGTTTTTATGGTAAGCAGTTAACTCAGGGAGATCTGAACATGCATGAGAAGAGCGTCGAGCTGCTCAACAAGGCGATCGCTGATGAACTCTCCGCCATTCATCAGTACATGTACTTCCATTTCCACTGTCACGATCGTGGCTATCAGCTCCTCGCCAATCTGTTCGAGAAGACGGCGATCGATGAGATGCATCATGTCGAGAAGGCGGCGGAGCGGATTCTCTTCCTCCAGGGAGAGGTCGAGATGAAGCCCGCGGAGTCAGTGCAGAAGATCCACAAGGTGCGAGACATGCTCGAGCGGGCTGCTGCGATGGAGAAGCAGAGTGCGCAGGAATACAACGAGTGGGCGAACGAGTGCGCGGCGAACGCCGACTCCGCATCCAAGCGTATATTCGAGGACCTCGTCGCAGATGAGGAGCGGCATTACGATCAGTTCGCCACTGAGATGGATAACTTCGATGAACTCGGCGACCAGTACCTCGCGCTCCACTCTATCGAACACACCAAGGGCATAACCTGAGGCGCGGTCTTCACGCTGTCGCCGATAGACGGTCGTGGGGCGGCTCGTGAGCAAGGGGCTCGCGAGCCGCCTTGTGGCGTCTACAGCTGATGCGAGGTCCCGATGATCGCGAAGACGACCTGGGGAGACTCATATGTCGGGCATTGGGCTCGCCCACTCAAGGGCGTTCCGGGTACTCTACGGGAGGTAGACCAGCCATACTCTCGTTCGTTTGCCTGACTTCGAAGCAATTCTCGGCGTGGCAACCAATGGCTCTAGTCGAAGGCCCCTACCGCGCTCGCGTGCTGAGCGGTGCTGGTGGTTAGTCCGGAACGGGAGACGCTTGGCAATTCTGGGGACCATGGCGTTGTAAGGGATCCTTCAGGTGTGAACATAGCGCATCTTGATCGAAGGCTTGCTGGTGCCGCGCTCGCGATCCTCGTCACCGGCGTCGTGCTCCAGTTCTTCCTCTGGTCCCGCGGGTGGGTGGACAACGACCAGATCGTGCTTCTGCGACGCGGCCTCGAGTTCGCCCATGGTGGTGGACTCGCCCCCTACGGGAAGTACATGAGCGGAGGCGGCAAGATCCCCGGTGCCTTTCTCCAGCTGCTGGTCGGCGTCTCCCTATGGATCTGGCCGGATTGCCGGGCGCCTGCGCTGCTCGTCGGTGTGTCCCACCTGGCAGCCGTGGCGGTCCTGGGAGTCACACTTGCCAAGGCGCTCGGGACAAGATCGACGCTCTTCTTTCTCGCCGTATACTGGCTGTCTCCCTGGCGCCTGTATCACGCCGGGTTTCTCTGGGAGCCGGGATTCGTGTTCCTGCCAGCTGCCGTTCACCTGGCGTGCTCGTACCGACTTCGGGAGCGACCGCGGTTCGCGGTCAGCGCTGTACTTGCTGCGACGATCATCCTGACGGTGCAGATCCATGCATCGTTCCTGCTACTCTTGGTCTCGACGGCGTTTCTGCTCTGGAAGAAGAAGATCCGGTTGAGTCTGCGGGGAGCTGTCGCAGGGCTCGTGGTCGGCTCGTTGACCCTGGTACCCACCGCACTGGCCTATTTGCGTGGCGAGCTGCCCCGCCTCGCGCCGGTTAGATGGGACCACCTCCCTCCCGTCGTCCTCGAGATCAGCAACCTATTCAAGGGATTCCTGTACTGGTTTCGACTGGGCTCGCTTGACATCGGGCGCAGGATTAGGGATGTGGCAGGTGTGGCGGAGGCCAACCTCAGCGAGTCGGCTGCCGCGCCGCTGATCGCGCTCGGCGTAGGTGCCCTGGCTGCACTGGCGCTGGCGTCGCTCGCGATCTCGCTCACCGCGTCCTGGCAGTACTTTCGTGGCTCGGGCACGGCCGAGAAAACGGACGACCGTGACTGGGATTAGATCCGGGTCTACGCGCTGTCCTTCCTGTTGTCCATTCTGATCGTATCGGTACTCGCGCCGGTGCCCGTCCAGGGTTGGCATCTCGTCATCGCGCTGCACGCCGCCTGCTTGCCTGTAGCGTTCTGGCTGCAGAAGAATCTGTTAGGCCCCAGGAACTGGCTGCGTACCGTTGCGGCCTCGTTCATCGTCTTGGAGGTAGCCATCACGCTCGCCATCGGCCTCGGTAACCCGAGGTACGTTCGGCCGAGCGATCCCCAGCGCTTGGAGGAAGAGATCCCGGCGGAGCTTCGTCCGCTGTTCCGGTCGCATTTCCCCGGGCACGCGGAGTCTCTTCGCGAGCAGGTTGTGCTACCTTCTAACGTCCGGCCTTAGAGCGCTCCTGCCCACCCGAGCGCCGCCGTGGCCGCCGCCAGCAGCGGCACCAGTATCGCCGTCCTCATCAGGAACAGCGCCACCAGCTCTCTCGCTCGAATCGGGATCTCTCGGAACATGTCGAGCATCATCGGCCCCACCGACGAGAAGAAGATGAGCTGGGAGATCGACAGGACCGCGACGAAGAACCGGGCCGGCAGGGCGGCATCGGTCACCAGGAGCGCCGGGATGTACATTTCGGTGATCCCCACCAGCACCGCCGGTCCCACGGCCTGAGCGTCCGGGATCCCCAACAACGATAGCAGCGGCACGAGCGGCCGGCCGAGCCAAGTGAAAAGGGACGTCTCACGTGCCAGCAGCAGCGCAGCGGTTCCCACCGTGAGGATGCTGCCCAGGATCGTCGAGGCGAGCAGAAGTCCGTCCGTGAAGCCATCTCGCAGTGTGCGCCCGAATCCCGTCGCCGTCTCGGCCTGACGTAGCGCGCGCTCCCAGGCTTGGCACAGCAGAGCCCGTCGGGGCTCGGCCTCCTCGGCCTCCGGGCGCGCAGGGGCTACATACTCCTCCGCCACACGCGCGATCGGCCACGTACGTGCGAGGATCGCTGTGAGCAGATAGATCGCCACGAAGTAAGTGAGGAAGATCAGCGGGAAGAGATGCAGCAGGTCGAGCGTCTGCGCCACGACGGCGACGAAGCCGATGCTCACCGTCGAGAAGCAGGTCGCGATCGTGTACGTCTCCCGCTTGTTGTAGTAGCCGTCGCGCAGCAGCTGTCGCGTCAGGTACAGCCCCACGGAATAGCTGCCGACCCACGACGTGATGCTATCCAGGGCCGAGCGTCCGGGCAGCCGGAACAGCGGTCGCATCACCGGCCGCATCAGCGTCCCCACGAACTCGAGGAAGCCGTAGCGCACGAAGAGCACGAGGAACGCGGCGCCGATGGGAATGATCACGCCGACCGAGAAGGCGAGCGTATTCCACATGAGATCCGCCACGTCCGGCTGCATCAGCGCGTCAGGCCCCAAGCGGAAGAAGTAGATCGCCGCCAGAGGCACGCCGATCAAACGCACGACGAGCAGCGCGGTGCTGGTGCGGAAATGCTTCACCCACACGGACCCAGAGTCGGCTTTCCAGGCCACGGCGAGTGAGCCGATGGCGCCTGCGAGGATCACGAGCAGGCAGTAGACAGCCACTGCACCGGGGAGGCCGCGCGTGATCCAGCTGATTGCCACGTCGAAGGGAACTGTGAGCCGGCCGCCGACCGGGACCGGCAAGAGAAAGAAGGCGAGTCCGATGGAGCCGGAGAGCAGGAAACGGATACGCGCGCGCTTGGACACGCCCAACGATAAGGCCGGCTAACCGACCGTGGCTAGACGGAGCGCTGGCGTGCCCGGGTCGATGTCCGTTTGCTGGTGAACCTTGAAAGTTCTTGCGCCGGGAAGGACGGTGCTGCTACTGCGGCTTGCAATCGTGTGAGCACTTAGGTCCTAACGGGTGTGCAGCTCCACGATGTCGCCGTCTGCCAGCACGTGGTCCTCGCCGACCCGCTGGCCCTGGAACCTGCCTGAAGCGCCCCATAGGCGCGCGTAGCGCAGGTTGGCCAGGATCTCCTTATGGATCTTGCTGGCCAGGTCGCGGACGCTGCTGCCGTTAGAGAGGACGAACGGCTCACCCAGATCGGCCTCTTTGCCGGGCTGCTTCGTGAACACCCGGGTGATCTGCATGACATCGAAGAGCGCGCGCTTGAACTCCTCGAGGCCATCGCCCTGCTCGACGGAGACGGCACAGATGCGAAAGCGATCGCCAAAGCGCTCCTGTAACGCGTTTAGCACCGCGCCGGCTCCAGTCGCCTCGGACTTGTTGCCGACCAGCAGCGTCGGGATGTAGACCTCGAAGCCCTCGCGCTCGTCGGGGACGTGGCCGATAAGCACCACGTCACGCGCTTCCATGGCATCGACGATGTAGGCGATCGCCTCGGGGCTGTCCGTGTCCGAGAGGTCGGCGAGCAGCACACAGGCATCGGAGCGGCGGGCGAGTTCCGGGATCCAGCCGACGTCGAACGCTTCTGACCAGGCCGGCGTATCGATCAACTGAATCTGGATGTTCTCGAAGGGCATCATCGCCGGCACCGGCGTCTGCGTCGTGAAGGGGTAATCGGCCACCCGGACATCGGCGTGCGTCAGCGTGGCGATGAGCGCCGACTTCCCGGCGTTGGGCGGGCCGATCACCGGGACCTGGCCTGCCCCGACCTTCTCGATCACCCAAGCCGGGACCTGTCGGACCGCCGGCGCCTTCTTGGCTTGCTCCTTGATCTGCGCGATCCGTCGCTTGATGTCCGCCTGGAGCTTGTCCGTGCCCTTGTGCTTGGGCATAACGGCGTACATCTCGCGTAGCGCTTCGATCTTCTCCTCAGGCGTGTTGGCCTGCCGGTAGCGTTTCTCCGCTGCGTGATAAACGGGTGGCAAATTCGCGGGCATGACCGTCTCGCTCGATTTCGATATCTCTTCCCTCTCTAAGCTGTCGCGCTCGGAAGCGGCTGGCAACATCGCATGCGTTGCTAGTTCCGAGCCCGCCTCTTATGATCAATTCAGATCCATTGCCAGAACCGTGAGGCCCGCTATGGAGACCGGATTCTCGCAGTCCCTGTACAATCTGGAGATAGACGGCAAGGTCTATCAGTTGCGTGACGCCGAGTTCAACGCCGTGCTCTACGAAATGGTGACCGCGCTGGTCTTCCAGAAGCTCGCGGACCGTGTCTGCTACGTCCTCGATGTCGCTGAACAAGAGTTGACCGGCTCCGGCAGCTCCCAGTTCGACCCCCTGTGCGTGAGCCTCTACCGGCACCTGAAGGTGGAGCGATGCTATTGTCCCGGCTATTTTGACCTGACCTGCAAGACCCAGGCCTTCCGGCTCCACGCCATCGTCGATGCGTTGGCCGCTGTGGCCTTTTTCCTCAAAGGCGGTGACGCCGTTCCTCATATGATCGTCGGGCGTCCGGGTCAGGCTGTGCTCAGCGTGCTGGATCGCGGGACGCGAACGATGCTGACGCTGGACGATCCCGGCGTGCTCGCCGCGCTGGCCCGGCTGATCCCGACGTAGTCGCAATCTGGGTGCCCGGCGGATCCGAGGAGCGCGATTCGGCCGAACTCGTAGTTGAGGGGCTTGGGCAGTCAGCTGGGAACCGCCGTCGCCCGCTGGCGGCGGCGATCGGATGGCGCGACTAGGGTCGGTCGGCGACGACGCTCAGCCAGTTGCGG